>Ga0256405_10000402_pt1 | contig 144349 bp, 109 predicted proteins | sample RumenRJG_02DNA_FD_189096 | JGI IMG/M metagenome (GOLD analysis project Ga0256405, IMG submission 189096) | Bovine rumen microbial communities from Lethbridge, Alberta, Canada - RJG_02 | ecosystem: Host-associated > Mammals > Digestive system > Stomach > Rumen | place: Canada: Alberta...
CCGCACCAGCGAGGACTCGCTCTACCAGAAGGCGATAGACGACGGTATCTACACCAGCGACCTGTTGAAGACCATCAGCGTGAAGTTCTACCCCGAGGGAGGCGACCTGGTTGCGGGGAAGAAGTGCCGCGTGGCGATGCTGGCGGTGGACGACAACGGGCATCCGCATGAGGGAGAGGGCTTCGTGATGAACGAGAGGGGCGACGTGCTCGCCTCCGTGAAGACCGACACGCTGGGCAGGGGGCTCTTCGAGTTGGTTCCCGACACGGGGAAGCTCACCTTCCAGATGAGGAACCTCAAGAAGAGCACAAGACGAAGCGTGCAGTACTTCACCTTGCCTGAGGCAAAGAAGGAAGGATGCACGCTCCATGTGGATGCCGTCAATGAGAATATGCTTGCCACCCTTCAATGCACTGATAAAATGTGTGGCAACCAACTCGGCTATGTCCTCATGCACAACGGGAACATCTACCGATGTGACACGCTCACAGCCTCCCCCCTGATGGAGATAGAGCTGGACAGGCAGGCAATGCCCGAGGGGGTGAACCAGATGACAGTGTTCGACAGCAGGGGGGCTATCATGGCGGAGAGGCTCTTCTTCCTGTGCCCGAAACCGGACAAGGGTGACAGCATACAGGTCACCACCATCACCCAGAGGCTGAAGCCGTGCGGAAAGGTGGAGATGGAACTGAAGACACGTCCCAACGCCAACCTGTCCTTCTCAGCGATTGATGCAAAGACGATGAAGAACGGCAAGCAGGGGAACATGAAGACATGGATGCTGCTAAGCTCAGAAGTGAGGGGATACATCCGCAATGTGGATTACTACTTCGAGGCAGACGACAAGGAACACAGGCAGAATGCCGACCTGCTGATGCTGACGCAGGGCTGGCGCAGATATGACTGGCGGCTGATGTCAGAGAAATACACGTTCCGAAAGGCGCAGCCCATTGAGGACCAGTTCTACTTGTACGGTAAACTGAACACATACCGCAAGCGGAACCCCGTTTCAAACGTGCACCTGTATGCCATCCTATACAACCAGAAGGGACAGAGCCTCATCGGGAACACAAGGACGGACTCTGTGGGGAGGTATGCCTTCAAGCTTCCTTTCATCACGGATGAGTGGAAAATGTGCATCTACACGACAAGGGACGGAAAGAACCCCGAGAAGGAGAAACTGAAGACCTACTATGTGGGCATCGACAGGCAGTTCTCGCCAGAGGCAAGATACCTCACCCCCGAGGAACGTGAGATACTGCATCCGCTCAAACCCAATGCCTTCGTGAAGAAGCCCTTTGAGGAACTGGAGGAAGAGGATGAGTTCATCCCCATCACGGAAAAAGACCACGTGCTGCAGAACGTGACGGTGAAGGCAAAGAGACGCTACTTCACCAATGATGACTGGAGATGGAAGAATGAGGCATACGGTCGCCAATATGCCACCCTTTATTACGACATCGACAAAGAGTTGGAAAAAATCCTTGACAGGGGAGAGCCAGAACCGACCATTTTCGAGTTCCTTGCGAAGAATAATAGACGGTTTGACAATCCGGAATGTGTAGGTTTACCTGCTGGGCCAGGAGGCGCCCATGGTGAAAGTGTGCCCCCACTAGGTGTATGGTGGTCAGGTGGAATGACCTATAATCACTATGCTATTCGTTGGATTGTTGATAATGGAGAATCTCAATGCCAGGGTCTATACACCTATACTAATCTCGCTTCGGGAGATTTGTTTTTCCCCATGTTCATGAGTGATATAAAAAGTTTGTACATTGTTCCGGCGGATCCTCGTGATGTTGAGAATGTTTCACGAATATATCTCTATACCCATCGCAAATATTCCACCGAGAGCAACAAAGGACTCCGCCGCACCTACTTTCAGGGCTTCAACCAGGCCTCCACGTTCAAGACGGAGGACTACAGCGTGATACCTCCCATGGCGGACTTCCGCCGCACCATCTGGTGGCAGCCCGATGTCACCACCGATGCCGAGGGCAAAGCCAAGGTGGAGTTTTTCAACAACTCCACGTGCGAGGAGATGTACATCAGTGTGGAGGGAATGACACCAGACGGGAGGGTGTTGGTGAATGAATAAGAAAGAAAACTTGAAAAATGAAGAAATAATTGATTTTTTGTTTAACTTTGCCCCTCTTATTCGTTATATAAGTAGTAACAACCCATGAAGCGTCTGATATACATATTATTCCTTGTGTTTCTCGCCTTGCCCCTCCATGCGCAGAGCGAGAAACACTACACAGAGCGTCTTGACAGCATCATTACCAGTGTCAACATGGCAGGAGAGGTGAAGTCCGTTTTCACCTATGACAAAACGGGCTTGCTCATTGAAAAGATTGAATACCGCGAGAAAAAAGAAGGGAAATGGATTAATCCGGAACAGACACTTTACACCTATGATGGCAATGGCAGAATAGTTTCTCTCACCAGTAAGCCCAATGGCACAGGCCTGCAGGGAGAATGGTTTCGTGAGAGGCGTGAATATGATTCTTCCGGAAATCTCATCTCTGTGACATTTGAAGGTTCTCAAATAAATGACGATAAATGGAAAAAGAAAGGCTCGGTTGATTATGTGTATGACAACAAAGGACATCAAATGGAAAGGACGGATTATTATTACAAAGATGGCGAGCGCAAAGAAAAGTTGAAGATTGAAATGGATTATGACAAGAAGGGGCAACAGACAACTAAACGGGAATACGAGTTCATTAACGACGAGATGCAACTTTGGCGGACTTATCGGTATTACTATGACAAAAGGGGAAATCTTTGTACGACAAAGAAATTCTTTTCTGAGCATTACGACAAAACGTATTATCCTACCACAACGACAGAAACAGTCTATAATCGTCATGGTGAAATAGCCTCCACCTTAACCCAAACCGAGCTTGGCACAGATAAGCATGTAAAGAAAGAAAAATACTCTTATGATCATCATGGAAACCTGATTCAGATAGTTAGTTTCTATCCAGGTGAAGGGGGCATGAAACACAAGAAAAGCATGTCGCTCACCTACGATGTGAACACAAATATGGCATCTGTGATGGGGCTTTCCTGTCAGGAAGTGCTTGTCGCAGACGAGGTTCTGGGACAGGGAATGAAAATGGAGTGTAAACCTCTTAGCGTACAGGTAAGTGAGGTGGACAATCCCCACTTTCATGAAAAGACCACTTATTATTATTCTCCAATTAATGAAATGACAGAAGACGGAAAGATATTGATTAATGAGTGATACCGATGAAAACTTCAATGCCCTATCAATTCCTTGCCGAATGAGATGTTAAAAACTCATTGGTCTCGAAAAAAGCATGTGTGTTCATTATACATTTCCCTAAAAAGGGGTAATATATGAATAGAAAACAATAACAATCAAAAAAATCTCTCTTTTTTTGTATAACTTTGCCTCTCTTATTCGTTATATAAATAGAAACAACCCATGAAGCGTCTGATATACATAGTATTTCTTGTGCTTCTCGCCCTGCCTCTCCATGCGCAGAGCGAGGAGACGGCGCGCATCCTGTCGTACATCCAGAAGGCGATGAACTTCAACAAGGTGGTGCCGCAGGAGAAGGTCTATCTGCACTTCGACAACATGGGCTATTTCGAGAACGAGACATTGTGGTTCAAGGCGTATGTGACAAGGACGTATGATGGACACGCTTCTGATTTGAGCAAGGTGTTGTACGTGGAGTTGCTCAACCCCAGCGGCGACATCATCAAGACGCGCAAATATGCCATTGATTCTTTGGGCGTTTCACATGGGGAGCTACAATTGGATTCTCTGCTTGGATCGGGCTTCTATGAAGTGCGTGCCTACACGCGCTACATGACGAACTGGGGCACTAACGCCGTCTTCTCACGGGTATTCCCTGTGTTCAAGAAGCCCAAGACCGAGGGTGATTACTCCGATTTAAACATCAATAACGGACTTTACAAATTTAGGGAACCGAACAACCGAGACCGTGGGGATTCGCTCTACGTGAACACAATGGACAATGGAATAGACATCCGCAACCTGATGAAGACCATCAGTGTGCAGTTCTATCCAGAAGGCGGTGACATGATTGCAGGGAAACGATGTCGGGTGGCGATGATGGCGGTGGATGACAACGGAAGACCTTATGAGAGCGACGGCTTCGTGATGAACGGGAAGGGAGACATTCTTGCAACCGTTGAAACGGACTCACTCGGGAGGGGGGTGTTTGAGATTGTGCCCGATACGAGCGGATTGACTTTTCAAATGCAGAATCTCAGACCTGCGAACAGAAAGGGAATTCCAAAACGAAAAGGGGTGCAGTTCTTTCCGATGCCACAAGTGAAGAAAGAAGGATGTGCCCTACATGTGGATGTCGTGAGTGAGCAGATGCTTGCCACCCTCCAATGCAGCGACGGCATCTGTGGCAGTATGCTTGGATACGTCATCATGAACAACGGCAACATCCTTCGTTGCGACACACTTACAGCCGCTCCTCTGATAGAGATGGAACTGGACAGGCAAGCGATGCCTGAAGGGGTGAACCAGATGACAGTGTTTGACAGCAGGGGTGCCATCATGGCGGAGAGGCTGTTTTTCTTGTGCCCGAAACCTGACAAATCAGACAGCATACGTGTCACAGCCATCACACAGAAACTGAAACCTTGCGGCAAGGTGGAGTTGGAACTGCAAACGAAACCCAATGCCAACCTGTCCTTCTCTGCGATGGATGCTCATACGATGACCAACGGGAAGCAGGGAAACATGAAGACATGGATGCTGCTGTCTTCAGAAGTGAAAGGATTTATCCCAAACATCAGTTATTATTTCGAGGCAGACGATGCGGAACACCGAAAGAACGCCGACCTGCTGATGATGACACAAGGATGGCGCAGATATGACTGGCGGCTGATGTCGGAGAGATATATCTTCCGAAAGGCACAACCGATTGAGGACCAGTTCTATCTGAACGGGCAACTGAGAGCGTATAGAAAACGCAATCCCATTGGTGATGTTCACTTGCAGATTATTCTTTACAACAAAGAGGGACAAAGTTTAATTGGTGATACCAGAACGGACTCCTTAGGTAACTATGCCTTTAAGATGCCTTTTTTGGAAGGAGAATGGAGAATGTGCATTTATACAGCACGTGACACGGAGAAAAAGAAGGATCAACTGAAGACCTACTATGTGGGCATTGACCGCCAGTTTTCGCCCACAGCGAGGTTCATCACACCAATAGAAGCGGACATCCTGCACCCGCTCAAACCCAACACCTTCGTGAAGAAGCCTTTCGAGGAACTGGAGGAAGAGGATGTGTTCATCCCCATTACACAGAAAGAGCATGTGCTACAGAACGTGACGGTGAAAGCGAAGAGACGCTACTTCACCAATGATGACTGGAGATGGAAGAACGAGGCGTATGGTCGTCAATATGCGACATTGTATTATGATGCTGACAGGGAATTGGATCATATCCTCGATAAGGGGGAAGACACTCCCTATCTGTTCAGTTTCATCAAACAGAAGAACTCTCTTTTTCAGTATGATGAGAATAAAACAGAACTACCTCGATATGATGGAAGGCATATTTTATGGGTTGTGTCCAATGGAGAACGAAATGCATCTCCCGATCCGTCAGAGATGTGGTTGGATGACGTGAAATCCATCTACATTGTTCCTTCTGACCCTCGCGATATGGATAATAACGTACTTATCTACCTCTATGAACACATTAAGTTCTATGCTGATGGCAACAAAGGCATCCGCCGCACCTATTTCCAGGGCTTTAACCAAGCCTCCACATTCAAGACGGAGGACTACAGCGTGATACCTCCCATGGCGGACTTCCGCCGCACCATTTGGTGGCAGCCCGACATCACCACCGATGCTGAGGGCAAAGCCAAGGTGGAGTTCTTCAACAACTCCACGTGCGAGGAGATGTACATCAGCGTGGAGGGCATGACGAAGGATGGGAAGGTGTTGATTAATGAGTGATACCGGTGAAAACGTCGAACTGACGTGAAATAGGCGAAAAATTATTCAATATAGATGACGGCATCGTTGACGCTTTTCAGTCCCAGGGTACCCATGTATTTGGTGACTGTTCCGTGAAGGATGACGTGTGCACCGAGATTCTCTGGATGAGCGAAGAGGTTGAGCCCTTCTCTGACTTCTTTCTGTCCTTTGGAACTGGTGGAGAGTTGGATGGCTATGCAGTTATTATAGTCGATTTCATCGGGGGAATCGGCAATGACGATGTTGGTCTCTACATCGCCTGATGAGAAGACGGCATGGGCGATACTGTTCTTGTTTTTGGCGACAAAACCTACGATGAAACCGTGTACATAGCGGTCGGGATAGCCGCTGGCATCGTAGTATTCGAGATACTTTGGAAGGAAGTGCAGAATGTCGTGGACGGAATAGGCACTTTCTTCGGTGGAACCATACTCATCAACATAATCAAGGAGGTCTTCGGTGGTTAGTGAATCGGGGTCTCCTATGGGGACGACGGGAACGACGATGCTGTCTCCTTTTGCGTCGATGATCGGAGGGGTCTCCTCTGGTACTTCTTCCACTTTCTCGCACGACGCAAAGACGAACAGGAAGAGGAACGGAAGTAGAAATAAGTGTGCTGTTTTCATTCCGATTGATAGGGTGCTATAAGTGTTACTATTGATTTGCTTGCAAAGTTAGGAAAAAGTCGTTGGTTAGGATGGGGAGTTTGGAGTTTTTTCGTATCTTTGCATCGAAATTTGTATATTATATGCAGATAAAAGTTGTAGCACCCAAAGAAATAGGGGGACGCATCGTGCTCCCCGCATCGAAAAGCATCAGCAACCGTGCCTTGACCATTGGTGCGTTGGCTGGCAGTAATGAGACTGTCGAGAATGTGAGTGATTGTGATGACACCCGTGTGATGCAGGCATGGCTCAGGGAGCGTCCTGACACGATTGACATCGGGGCGGCGGGTACGGCTATGCGCTTTTCGACAGCCTTGCTGGCAGTAAGTGAGGGCACTCATGTCATTACTGGAAGTGAGCGAATGAAGAACCGTCCGATAGGGATTTTGGTGGATGCATTACGGCAGTTGGGCGCACAAATTGAGTATGTGGAGAAAGAAAATTTTCCACCTCTTCAGATTGTTGGAAATCCTTGTTTACAAGGTGGAAAAGTTTACTTGTCGGGCAGTGTCAGTTCACAGTATGTTTCTGCCTTGTTGATGATTGGTCCAATGTTGAAAAATGGATTGATACTGAAATTGATAGATGAAATAGTCAGTCGCCCCTATATTGATATGACTCTTTCTATAATGCGGAAATTTGGAGCGAAAGTAGGGTGGAAGGATTCGTGTTCGATCGTTGTGGAGAACGAGCCTTATTCCCCTTGTTCTTATATGGTGGAGAATGATTGGAGTGCGGCAAGTTATTGGTATGAAATGGTGGCGCTGGCTACGAACGCTGATGCGCAAGTGGTGTTGCCAAAATTGTTTGACGAAAGTCTGCAAGGGGACAGTCGTGGTGCTGAGGTTTTTGAGCGTTTGGGGGTTGCCACTGTGCATCAGGGTGACGAGGTGGTTTTGAGTAAAAACGGGAAGAGAACGGAACGTTTAGACGTGAATTTTGTGGAAATGCCTGACTTGGCACAGACGTTTGTGGTGACTTGCTGTATGATGGGTGTGCCATTTCACTTTACGGGGTTGCAGAGTTTGAAGATTAAGGAGACCGACCGCATTGAGGCATTGAAGAAGGAGATGTCAAAATTGGGATTTGAATTGGAAGTTCGAAACGACAGCGAACTGATATGGAATGGACGGCGTGTCGTAGTGAAGAATGCCGATGAAATGGCTATTGACACTTATGAGGATCATCGTATGGCGATGGCTTTTGCACCTGTAGCGTTGGTCGATGGTCGGGTTGTTATTAATAATCCGCAGGTGGTGTCAAAATCTTATCCCCGTTATTGGGAGGACTTGAAATCTGTCGGATTTGAAATTGACGTGTTATGATTTATCTGATTGTTGGATTGGTCCTTTTAGGAGGTGTGGCTTTCGTGGCGGGTTACCTGCGTGAAAAGAACTTGAAACGGAAGTTGGACAAGGGGGAAATTGTAACCCTTCCCAGCATCAAGCAGGTGCAAGACATGGAGTGTTGCGGACAGCATGAAACTTGTGAGAAGGATAGTCTTTTGGCGGCTGTAAGCAAGCAGATAGAGTACTATAATGATGAAGAACTTGACCGTTTCCGCGGAAGGGGAAGTGATGCTTATTCTTCCGATGAAATCGAGGAGTTTAGAGAGATTCTTTATACAATGCGTGATGATGAAGTGGCGGGGTGGGTGCGCTCGTTGCAGTTGCGTGCAGTGGAATTGCCTGACGATTTGAAGGATGAGGTGTTTATGATTGTGGGGGAGAGAAGGGGGTGATTGAGAACAGACAACGGACAACGGTCGATGGACGTCAAACTTGAGGTAAGAGTTTGGGATACAATAAGAGGGCGGATTTTTCGTTATATGTATTGTAAGGGGAATGCTCCCCTTGGGACTTGTTTTGAAGCGTTTGAGTTACATATTGTGCAGTTGTGCGGCATTGTTCGTGCTGCTGGGGGCGTGTTCTACGGATAAGAATACGTCTTTGGTGCGTAGTGTGCATGCCTTCAAGGCAAGATATAACACCTACTTTAATGGTCATGAGGCTTATAAGGAAGGTGTGCTGCTGCAGGAGCAGGGAAACAGGGATAACTTTACGGAAGTGATTCCTTTGTATGTGACAGGTAACAAGGCAACGGTGAAGATTGGAACGGGTAATTTTGACCGTGCAGTGGAGAAGAGCCAAAAGGCCATCAAAATGCATAGCATCACGAAACGTCCGGAATGGAACAAAAGCCGACCGAAGACGGCGAAGGACAGAATCTGGCTGAGCCAAAAGGAGTATAACCCGTTCTTATGGCGGGCATGGTTTATGATGGGTGAGGCACAGTTCCGAAAGGGTGAATATATGGAGGCGGCATCGACCTTTGCCTATATTCAACGTCTGTATTTTTCGAAGCCCAATCTTGTGGCTCGGGCACGTCTGCTGGAGGCAAGATGCTATGCCGAGATGGAATGGTTCTATGATGCTGAAGACTTGATTTCTCGTGCCCAGCGCGACAGCTTCCCTAACAACCTGGAACCTCTGAAGGCTTCTGTGTTGGGTGACATGCAATTAAGGCAGAAGCAATATCCCGAGGCTATACTGAACATAGAGAAGGCGCTGAAGGGTGAACACCGCAATCTGCCGAAAACACGAATGTATCTGCTTTTAGGACAACTTTATCATCGTATCGGACATGACCCCGAAGCTTACCGCTATTTCAAGAAAGTCATTAGAAGAAATCCTCCCTACGAACTGGAGTTTAATGCCCGCATTCAGATGAGCGAGGCGATGTCGAAGAACCAGTCGAAACAGATAATCCGCAAACTGAAGGCGATGGCGAAGAATCCGAAAAACAAGGAATATCTGGATCAGGTGTATTACGCTATTGGCAATATTTATTTGTCGAAGGGCGATACGACCCATGCCATCTGGGCATATAAGGATGGGGTGGAGAAGAGTACACGCAACGGCATCGAGAAGGGGGTGGTGTTGCTGCATCTGGGGCAGTTGTATTGGAATCGTGAGAAGTTTGTGGATGCACAAAAGTGCTATTCGCAAGCCTTTGGTCTGCTCGACAAAGACCATGACAGTTATAGGGAGGTGGATGAACGCAGCAAGATATTAGATGAATTGTTGCCATACGCCTCGGCTGTGGAGTTGCAGGACAGCCTTCAGATGATGGCGAGTCTGGATTCCGTCACTCGCATGGAGAAAATCAAAAAGACCATTGAGGAACTGAAGAAAAAGGAGAAAGAAGAGGAAAAGAAGGCAATGGAGGCTGCCAACCCACAGGCAAACCAAGGACGGCAGCGACCTGGTGGTGTTGTACAGCAAGGGGTGGGTAACCGCAATGCACAGCAGACGGCAGTGTGGTATTTCTACAACCCGACTGCTGTGGCGGCTGGTAAGGCTGAGTTTGAACGGAAATGGGGTAAGCGCGAGTTGGCTGATGACTGGCGACGTAACAACAAGACCGTGCTCAACGATTTCAACGAAGAGGAGTTGACGGACAGTGTGCTGGCGGCTAAGGACAGCATTGCAGCCGTGGAAGACAGCATCTATCAAGCCAACAAGGGCAAGAAACAATCTCGTGCGGAGAAGGATTCCATTAAGGCTGAGGAGTATGCTAACGACCCACACCGACCTGAATATTATCTGAAGGACATCCCCTTCACGGAGGAGCAGATGGCTGCATCGAATGCGGCACTGGTGGAGGGATTGTATGGGGCTGCCATCATCTATAAGGATAGGATGGACAACTTCCCGTTGGCGGAAAGAACGTTCCAACGCATCTTGCTCAACTTCCCCGACTTCCAGAAGATGGATGAGATCTATTATAATATGTTCCAACTCTATTCGAGAATGGAACGGCGGGATGATGCGGAGGACTACAAGCAACGACTCATAGCGGAATATCCGGACAATGAGCATGGAAAACTGATTGCCGACCCGGACTTCGAGTTCAAGGGCAGGTATGGCAAGCAGATAGAGGATTCGGTCTATCAGGACACCTACGATGCATTCAAATTCAGCGACTACCATACCGTCATCCGCAACAGTCAGGAGATGGCGGAAGAGTATCCTGAGGGTGCGAATCGGGCACGTTTCATGTTTCTGGAGGCACTGAGCAAACTGGAGTTGGGCGACCGAGAACATTTTATGGCAGACTTGAGGACGATTGTGGAGAAATATCCGCAGTCGAGTGTGAGCGAGTTGGCGGGTCTCTATGTGAAGGGACTGAAGGAGGGACGTCTGTTGCAAGGAGGGAAGTTTGAAATGGGCAGCATATGGGAGCGTCGTCGCGGACTTTTCGATGAAGCGGACTCTTTGGCAAACGACTCGACATTCAGTCCTGAGAAGAATGCCAACTTCGTCTTCGTCATTGCCTACGAGCGTGATGCCATCGACGAGAACCAGCTCCTCTATGAGATGGCAAGATACAATTTCACGGCATTCACCGTGCGTAATTTCGACATCGCAAGCGAGAAAGGCGATGGCATTGACATGATGCAGGTGCGCACGTTTTTGAACTACGATGAGGCATACATTTATATGCACCGATTGTTCAATAATGCCGATATGGCATATAAGTTACAGGGACTCAAGTGTTTCATCATCAGTGAGGAGAACTTGAAGAAACTGATGAAGGGGCTGAGTTTTGCCGATTACTTTGACTTCTACGACGAACACTTCGACCGTGTGGGGTCTCTGCGCATCAGCGAAGACGAAGAAGCCAGCCTCGACGAGCCGACGGAACTGCCTGAACCTGTGGATGAAGAGGAACTGGATGAAGAGGAATGGGAGGACGATAACTATATCTTCTGATAAACGGTAAATATAATGGTGAACGGAACACTGCTGTGGGTGGATGACGAGATGGAACTGCTGAAGGCATACGTCATCTTCCTCGAAAAGAAGGATTATGAGGTCGTTACGGCAACTAACGGCCAGGATGCACTTGATCTCTGTCGGGAGCGTTCATTTGACCTGATTTTCCTTGACGAGAACATGCCGGGACTGAGTGGACTGGAGACTTTGTCACGCATCAAGGAAATCTGTCCAACCACGCCTGTTGTGATGGTGACGAAGAGCGAGGAGGAAAATATCATGAATCAGGCCATCGGCTCGAAGATTGCCGACTACCTGATTAAGCCGGTCAACCCCAACCAGATATTCCTTACACTGAAAAAGCATCTCCACAAGCGAGAGATAGAGGCGGAAGTGACAAATACGGGCTATCAGCAGAACTTCTCCAAGATTGGTATGCAAATCAACGACTCCTACACGCTTGAAGATTGGAAAGAGGTGTATAAACGCCTTGTCTATTGGGAGTTGGAACTCTCTGAAACTGATAGCGAGATGTCTGACCTGCTCAAGATGCAGAAGGCCGAAGCCAACAACGGATTTGCCAAATTCATCCGAAAGAACTATCTGGGATGGGTGCAAAATAGCGAAGACAGACCAATCATGTCCCCCGACATTTTTAAAAAGACCGTCTTTCCTTTGCTCAACGAAGGGGAGAAAGTCTTTCTCGTTGTGTTCGACAACTTCCGTTACGACCAGTGGCGTGAAATTTCAAAGGAACTTGCTGATGATTTTACCTTTGATGAGCAACTGTGCCTCAGCATTCTCCCCACAGCGACCCAATATGCGCGTAATGCCATTTTCTCGGGTTTGATGCCCTATCAGATAGCTGAGATGTTTCCAGACCTTTGGGTGGATGAAGATGAGGATGAAGGAAAGAACCTGAATGAAGAGCTTCTCATCAAGACTCTATTCGACCGCTATCGTCGCAAGAATACTTTCTCCTACTTCAAGTTGAACAACTCGTCGGAGTCGGAGAAAATAGTGGAACGTTTCAAGAACCTTATGGGCAACGATCTTAATGTGTTGGTCATCAACTTCATCGATATGCTCAGTCATGCCCGTACGGAGTCGCGCATGGTGCGTGAACTGGCGAGCGATGAGCGTGCCTACCGCAGCATCACCGCTTCGTGGTTCCACAACTCGCCTGTCCGCGAACTTTTCAAGGAACTTACCAAGACCGATGCCCACATCATCATCACCACCGACCACGGCTCTATCCGTGTGAACAACCCCATCAAGGTGATTGGTGACAAGAACACAAACACCAATCTGCGTTACAAACTGGGCAAGAATCTCAGCTACAACCCCAAGCAGGTCTTTGAGTTGAAAGCACCCAAGGCTGCCTCCCTGCCTTCGCCTAATGTCAGCACAGCCTACATCTTTGCTCAGAACGACGATTTCTTCGCCTATCCCAACAATTATAACTACTACGTCAATTATTACAAGAACACATTCCAGCACGGTGGCATTTCCATGGAAGAAATGCTCGTACCGCTGGTGATCATGCAAGGTAAAAAGAGAAAATGAGTATGGAAATCAGAATCAAGTCAATAGAAGAGATTGCCGTGGCAGCCAAGGAGTTTGTGGCAGCGATGGGTGAACGGAAGGTGTTTGCCTTCTATGGTAAAATGGGTGCAGGAAAAACCACCTTTATCAAGGCTGTGTGTGAAGAACTGGGTGTGGAGGATGTAATCAACTCACCCACATTTGCCATCGTGAATGAGTATGTGGATGGACAGGGCGAACCCGTCTATCATTTTGACTTTTATCGCATCAAGAATCTGCAGGAAGTGATGGACCTTGGCTATGAAGATTATGTGTATTCGGGTCATGTGTGTTTCATGGAATGGCCAGAACTGATAGAAAACCTCCTCCCCGACGATGCCGTGAAGGTCACCATTGAGGAGGAGATAGATGGAGGAAGGGTTTTAGTAGTTGACAGTTGATAATTGACAGTTGACAGTTGGCCATGCTGTATGTGTCACGTTTGTCAATTATCAATTGTCAACTATCCAACTGTTCGTTGTATTCCAGTTCTGCGTCAATCAGAAGGATGAGGGCATCGAGTTCGTATGGACCCATGCCCTCCCTTTTGGCCTTCTTTTGGATGTGCTTGGCAATCTCCTCGGTGTCGATGTCAATGAAACCATCGTCATCGGCATTCTCGTTGAGATTGTCAAGATATTCGAGCAGAACGTCAAGGCAATAATAGATGTCTTCTTCCGTGAACAGATCGCGGTTCTCCACGCCCATGTAGTTCTGGATGAAGGCAACCTCCTTGGCGTCTTCCTCAGCCCCGCGGAGGATTTCGTCATCGATGGCACCCATGGGCTTACAGCAGAGCCTTAAGTTTCTCCTCGAGCGTGGCCTTGGGAGCAGCGCCGACCACCTTGTCCACAATCTCACCATTCTTCATGTAGATGATGGTGGGGATGTTGCGGATGCCGAACTGCGCCACGAGGTCGTCGGCATCTTCTTCGATGTTCACTTTCCCGACAATGACCTGACCTTCGTACTTGTCTGCCAATTCCTGAATGACGGGACCTACCATGCGGCAAGGACCACACCATGTTGCCCAGAAGTCAAGCACCATAGGCTTGTTCTGTGCCAATACTTCGCTGTAATTAGAATCGTTGATTACCATGTCATTCTTGTTTTTTTAGGGTTAATAACTATGTTTAATTCACTTTTATGCCGATTTCATCATGCTCTTTGATGTATTGAACGAGTTGTTTTCCCACCCTCACCTTCACATTGCGTGACATGAGCGACACTTTGTTGCTATCGGAGGTGTGGATGTTGAAAACAAGATCCGCTTCGCCGGGATTCTCCTTCACAATCTCAGCCAAATCTTCCACCATGGTGGAGGTGAGTTTGTCAAGGGGCACGTCAAAGGTGATTTTCTGGATGGCTTTGTCTTTCACTTCAGACATCAGTTCGACAGACTTGACATTGATGTTAAAGATGCCCGGGCGGAATCTGTGAGGTTCCACTTTGATGCGGATGAACAGAGAGGAACCTTCTGTAAAGAAGTTGCGATAGGTGATCCAATCGGTTCCAAAGAGAGGCAATTCACCACTTCCCACGAAGTCTTCCATCTTGACAATTCCGTAGGGACTTCCGTTTTTGCTTTCTCCTGTTCGGACACTTGTGACAATGCCACCAATGGTGACTTCTTCCATCTTGGAGAGTTCTTCTTTCTGCTCTTCTAACTGATTCAACTTCGTGTTGCACACATAGTCGAGGATGATGGAGTATTCGTCAAGTGGGTGGGCTGAAAGGTAGATGCCCACTAACTCGCGTTCCTTGTTCAAGCGTTCCAGATTTCCCCATGTGGGAATGTTTTTGGGAATGGAAGGGTGGCTTACAGAAACCTCCATACCTCCGAAGAGGGAGGTTTGTGCCTGAAATTTGTCTTGCTGGAAACTGTTGCCGTAGCGTACCACCACATCGAGGAAGGTCTCCCCTTGTCGTTGTCCAGGAGCGAAGAAGGTTTCACGGCTGAAGTCCTTGAAACAGTCGAATGCACCAGCCAGAACCAAGTTCTCAATGTTTTTCTTATTGCATTGCGACAGGTTTACGCGTTCAACAAAGTCAAACACGGATGTGTAGTTGCCATTTTTCTCGCGTTCTTCAATGATGGCTTGCACGGCTGACTCGCCCACACCCTTGATGGCTGCCATACCGAAACGGATATCACCTTCGATATTGACAGAGAACTTGTGTCGAGACTCGTTGACGTCGGGTCCTAAGGTGTTGATGCCCATTTGCTTGCATTCGTCCATCAATTTGCGAATTTCGGTGATGTTGTCAAGCGAACGGCTCATGACAGCAGCCATGAACTGGGACGGGAAGTTTGCCTTGAGAAAGGCTGTTTGATAAGCCACCCACGAGTAGCATGTGGCATGCGATTTGTTGAATGCGTAGGAGGCGAATTTCTCCCAATCGCTCCAAATCTTGTCGAGAATTTTGGGGTCGTGTCCATTCTTCTTTCCGCCCTCAATGAATTTCGGTTTCATCGCATCAACGATGTCTTTTTTCTTCTTACCCATCGCCTTACGGAGGGCGTCGCTCTCACCTCTGGTGAAGTCAGCCAACTGTCGCGACAAGAGCATCACCTGTTCTTGATAGACCGTGATTCCGTAGGTGTCTTTCAGGTATTTCTCCATGCAAGGAATGTCGTACTCGATGGGTTTCCTTCCTTGTTTTCTATTGATGAAATCGGGAATATAGTCCATTGGCCCTGGGCGATAGAGGGCATTCATGGCAATAAGATCCTCGAATACGTTGGGCTGCAATTCGCGCAGATATTTCTGCATACCTGCCGACTCAAACTGGAAAGTACCTACGGTTCTTCCGTCGCAGTAGAGTTGGTAGGTGGCAGGGTCTTGAATATTAAGTAAGTCAACATTGATGTCAATACCCAGACTCTCCTTGATGTTTGTCACTGCCTCTTTCAACTGCGAGAGTGTTTTCAGTCCGAGGAAGTCCATCTTGATGAGTCCTGTTTCTTCAATCACATGCCCGTCATATTGTGTACATCGCAGTTTTTCGCCCGTTTCCTTGTCTTCAGCTGTACTTACAGGCACCCAATCGTCGATGGCATCGCGGCAAATGATGGTGCCGCAGGCATGTACACCTGTGTTGCGCACATTATTCTCCAGCATTTGTGCAAAGCGCATGGTGTCTCTCAAGAGCGGATCGGGAGATGTGGCGGCATCCTTCAGTTCTGGCACGCACTCGATGGCGTTTGCCAGATTCATTTTCTTCCCGTTGGGCAATCGGTCAGGAATGGCTTTACACAAGGCGTTTACTATTGCCAAAGGCACTTTTTGTACACGTGCCACGTCTTTGATGGCAAGTTTCGTTGCCATGGTGCCATAGGTGATGATATGCGCCACTTTCTCGGCTCCATATTTCTCGGTTACCCATTGTAGCACCTTGCCACGTCCGTCGTCATCGAAGTCTGTGTCAATATCGGGCAAGGAGATGCGGTCTGGGTTCAAGAAACGCTCGAATAGAAGGTCGTATTTGATAGGGTCTATCTTCGTGATGCCCAAACAATAAGCTACGGCACTACCGGCGGCAGAGCCACGTCCGGGACCCACCCATACACCTAACTCTTTACGAGCCGAGTTGATGAAGTCCTGTACAATGAGAAAGTAGCCGGGGAAGCCCATCGTTTTCATCACATGCAACTCAAAGTCGAGCAGGGTCTTTACGTTGTCAGGAACAGGATCACCATAGAGCCTCTTGGCTCCGTCGTAGGTGATTTTTTTGAGGTAGTCCGCCTCGAACTTTATACGGTACAACTTGTCGATTCCACCGAGTTTCTTGATTTTTTTCTCGGCTTCTTCCTGGGTCAGCACGACATTCCCGTTTTCATCTCGAGTGAACTCGTTGAAGATGTCTTCGTCGGTGAATTTCTCACGCCACTCCTTTTCGGTGCCAAAATCTTCGGGGATGGCGAAGAATGGCATGATGGGGGCATGGTCGATACTGTATGTTTCGACTTTGTTGAGAATCTCTATTGTGTTGTTCAATGCTTCAGGAATGTCTTTGAAGACATCGTTCATTTCTTCACGAGTTTTGAACCATTCCTGTTTGCTGTAGAGCATACGGTTGGGGTCATCCAAGTCTTTGCCCGTGGAGAGACAAAGAAGTCTGTCGTGTGCTTCGGCATTTTCCTCATCGACGAAATGGGAGTCGTTGGTACAAATAAGTTTCACGTTGTATTTACGTGCCAGTTCGATGAGAGTTGGCTCTATGGCTTTCTGTTCCTTGTAGGTATCCCGATTTGCCCGTTGCATGGGGTCTTTCACCTCATGTCGCATCAGTTCTATGTAAAAGTCGTCGCCAAAGATGCTTTTGAACCATTGAATGGATTTCTCGGCTTCTTCAATCTGTCCGTTTTTGATGTAACGTGGTATTTCACCCGCCAAGCATGCTGATGAGGCTATCAGTCCTTCGTGGTGTTTTTCGATGGCTTGATGGTCAGTACGCGGTCGGTGGTAGTAACCGTCCACCCATGCTTCACTGACAATCTTGACCAGATTGTGATAGCCGACCTCGTTCTTGGCTAACAAGATGAGGTGCCATCCGCTTTTGTCGAGGGCGTTGTTCTCTTTGGAGTGGAGATTACGGCGTGCACAATATACTTCGCATCCGAAGATGGGTTTGAATTTCTCTTCGTCGGATTTGCCCTTGTTCACCTTGTTGCAATAATTGAAAAATTCCTTGATGCCGAACATGTTGCCATGATCGGTCACAGCCATACCCCGCATTCCATTGTTGATAGCCTTATCAACCAACTTCGGAATGGCAGCCTGACCGTCAAGGATGCTATATTGGGTGTGTACGTGTAGATGGACGAAATCTTCCATGTGCTTTTATTTTCGTGCAAAGATAATCATTTTTTTCGTTCCTTTTGTTGTTTAATGCTTGTTTTTATCTAACTTTGCAAAAAAATAGCATTTGGATGTCGCAGAGGTTGACTCAAATACAGACTCAAAGGACGGAACAGCAACTCCGATTGTCGCAACAGCAACTTCAGTTGGTTAAGTTGTTGGAGATGCCTATTGCGGAATTTGAGCAGCAAGTGAAGAAAGAGTTGATGGATAATCCGGCATTAGAAGAAGGCGCCTCGGAAGAATGGACGTCAAACAGCATGGAGGAGGCTTCAGACGAGAAGGATGTGAATGATACGGGGATAGACCCTTATGACGATGTGGGGAATGAAAGCGTCTCGGACTATTCGGCATACGGTGATGATGACCTTCCTGTATATGCTTCTTCAGGGGGATTGCAGGAACGTCACGATATGCCATTGGGAGATGGCGGCTCTTTCATTGAGTATCTGGAGGCGCAGATGATGAATTATAATCTGACGGAGGAAGATGAGAAAATCTTGAAGTATTTGATTGGGTCATTGGATCATAGAGGATTTATCGATCGCCCTGTCGCGACACTTACGGATGAATTGGCTTTCAAGGAATATATTTATGTGTCGGAGCAGGAAGTGGAAAGATTGTTGCATGTGTTGCAATCTTTTGACCCCGCGGGCATTGGGGCTCGTTCCACCCAGGAGTGCCTGCTCTTGCAGATAGATAGGCAATTGAAAGAGGAAAATTCGGAAATGAAGGATAAGGTTCTTCGTTTGGAGCGGGAGATTATTGCCAATCATTATGACTTGTTCATCAACAAAAATAAGGAGCGACTCAAGAATAAACTTGGAATCTCAGCCATGCAAGTAGATGCCTTGTTTGAGGAGATTAAGAAATTGAATGTGAATCCGGGTTTCGCGCTCAGTGAGTCTTCGTCTGACCGAGTACAAACACAAATTCCCGATTTCATCGTGGAAACAGACCTTGATGGGAATGTCGAGATGCGGTTGAACAGTGGCGAGGTCCCAAGGCTTCATGTGAGTGGGGATTATATCAATCAGTTGAAGATGTATCAGTCTCATCCCAAAGCACTGACTCGTAGCGAGAAAGAGGGACTGGCTTATACGCGTCAGAAAATCGAGGCAGCTCAAATGTTTATAGAGTCGGTGAAACAACGTCGTCGGACACTCTATGAAACCATGAAGGCAATCATGGAATTGCAGCATGTTTTTTTCTTGACTAAAGACGAGGATGATAAGGTTCGTCTGGTGTTGGAAGATGTTGCAAAGAAGTCGGGTTATGATGTGTCAACGATTTCCCGTGTCTGCAATTCCAAGTGTGCGCTGCTGGACGGCCGCATCTATCCTTTGTCTGATTTCTTTAAGTTGACCCGCAAAAATGCTGAAGGAGAGGAAATTGATGGTCGGAAAGTTAGGGAAATGCTGAAAGCGATTATTGATGGAGAAGACAAGATGAATCCTTATCCAGATGACAGGATTGTGGAATTGATGAAACAGAAGGGGGTGGTGCTGGCTCGTCGTACAATCGCAAAATACCGTATGGAAATGGGTATTCCCGCTGTGAATAGTCGTCGTGGATAACATGCTCAAATCAAATTTGTATGAATGATAAGAAACTGATTAAGATTGCAAAAGTGGTTTCAACACTTTTCATGCCATTGTACGCTCCTTTGTGGGTGTTCATTGCGCTATTCTTTTTCAGTTATATGAAGATGCTTCCGTGGGGGTATAAGTTGTTTATCATCGGCTTAGTGTATTTTTTTACGGCATTTGTACCTACTTTAGGTATTACGACTTTCCGTATGTTTAAAAAATGGACGCATCTTGAATTGAGCCACCGTGAACATCGTCACATGCCTTATTTGGTTACGCTGCTGAGTTATGGTGCATGTTTGGTCATTATGACGAAAATGAATACTGCCATGTTTTTCCGAGGAGTGGTGATGTCGGCGTTGATATGTCAGATTGTATGTGTTGTGGTCAATGCATGGTGGAAAGTGAGCACGCACATGGTGGGCATTGGCGGTTTGGTCGGTGCGTTAAATGCTTTTAGCATCTTGTTCTTCTATAATCCCATTTGGCCATTTTGTGCATTACTCCTGATTTCTGGAGTGTTAGGCACCAGCCGTATCATATTGCGTCAGCATAGTCTTGCACAGGTGCTAGTGGGCTTTGGAATCGGCTATATTTGTGCGATGGCGTTTATTCTGATTAGTTGGATGTAACTTAGAAAAAAGAATTGTATATGAAACCAATTGTGTCAATCATTATGGGCAGCACGTCTGATCTTCCTGTGATGGAGAAGGCTGCCAAGTTCTTCGATGAAATGGAAATTCCGTTTGAAATCAATGCCCTTTCTGCTCACCGCACTCCCGATGCTGTCGAGGAGTTCGCTAAGGGGGCTAAAGAGCGGGGCATCAAGGTGATCATTGCTGGTGCCGGCATGGCTGCTGCACTGCCAGGGGTTATTGCTGCCAGCACGACGTTACCCGTTATCGGGGTACCTGTGAAGGGTAGTGTGTTGGATGGTGTTGACGCTGTTTATTCGATGCTGCAGATGCCTCCAGGAATTCCCGTTGCTACAGTGGCAATCAATGGTGCGCTCAATGCGGGCATCCTTGCCGTGCAGATGTTGGCACTCTCGGATGAGGCACTTGCAGAGAAATTTGCGGCATATAAAAGTGGACTTCGTCAGAAAATTGAGAAGGCGAACGCAGAACTGAAAGAGGTGAAGTTTGCCTATAAATGTAACTGAACATATTACACATCTTTTCATGCTTATGAGTTATCAGAGAAGAGAAACGATAGATGTGAATGTGGGGGGGGTGGTGATTGGTAGCCGTTACCCCATTCGTGTGCAATCGATGGCCAACACCTCAACGATGGATACAGAAGGCTCGGTGGCTCAGGCTAAACGTATTGTCGATGCAGGTGGTGAAATCGTGCGTTTTACGACTCAGGGACAACGGGAAGCACTCAACATGCAAAACATTCGTGTGGCTTTACGTGCTGGAGGCTATGCGGTACCCCTGGTGGCTGACGTCCATTTCAATGCTGCAGTGGCAGATACAGCTGCAACCATTTGCGAGAAAGTGCGTGTCAATCCTGGTAACTATGTGGACCCTGCCAGAACATTTAAGAAACTAGAATATACAGATGCTGAATATGCCGATGAAATCAAGAAGATAGATGAGCGTTTCGTGCCATTCCTCAACATCTGTAAGGAACATCACACTGCGATTCGCATTGGTGTGAATCACGGCTCCTTGAGCGATCGTATCATGTCGCGCTATGGCGATACGCCTGAAGGCATGGTGGAGTCGTGCATGGAGTTTCTGCGCATCTGTGTGCGGGAGCAATTCAAAGATGTGGTCATCTCCATCAAAGCCAGTAATACAGTGGTAATGGTGCGTACGGTACGCCTTTTGGTGACCCAGATGGCAAAGGAAAATATGGCTTTCCCATTGCATTTGGGCGTGACTGAGGCAGGCGAAGGTGAAGATGGACGTATCAAAAGTGCCGTTGGAATCGGTGCCTTGCTCTGTGAAGGAATCGGGGATACCATTCGTGTTTCTTTATCTGAAGCTCCGGAGAGAGAAATCCCTGTTGCGAAAAAGTTGGTCGATTCCATCGAGGAATGTGCCACAATTCGTGAAAAGGCAAAAAATGCGATTACTGACGATACCGTTACCGTTGAGTTCCATGAGAAGAGTTGGGACGATTTGCAGTTGAAGGCAGCCATGACGGTCGGCGCTCTTTTCATTGACCAATTGGCTCATCGGTTGGTGATAAAGAATGATAGTTTCACCGAAGAGAAACTGACGGAATTGGCAGATGCCATCTTGCAAGCCGCCCGCATTAAGTTTACAAAGACCGAATATATCAGTTGCCCGGGGTGCGGACGCACGCTTTACAATTTGGAAGAAACGATTGCTAAGATTCGTGCGGCTGTGAGTCAACGTGCCAAGACCGACAAACGCTTTACCACCTTGAAAATCGGCATTATGGGCTGCATCGTGAATGGACCTGGTGAAATGGCGGATGCAGATTATGGTTATGTTGGTGCAGGTGTGGGCAAAGTGTCGCTCTATAAGCAGAAGCAGTGCATTGAGAAGAACATTCCAGAGTCAGACGCTGTGGAACGGCTGATTCGATTTATAGAAGAAGATTTGAATTCATAAATATAAAAGACACAGATTGATGGTTATGTATATTGTTATTGGCGTGGCTGTTGTACTCTTGGTTTTGGTACTCTTCACATATAACAACCTGATTCAGTTGCGCAACAAAGTGAAAGAGGCGTTTTCAACGATGGACGTTTATCTAAAAAAACGCTATGACTTGATACCCAGCCTTGTGGACATCGTAAAAGGCTATGCCAAACATGAAACGGATACGCTTCAGGAAGTGACTAAGATGCGTGTGAACGCGCAGAAGAGTGATCTGAATGCCGCTATTAACAACGAAATGAAGATTGGGGATGCCCTCCAGTCCTTATTGGTTATTGTGGAAAAATACCCTGATTTAAAGGCAAATACCAACTTCTTGGATTTGCAGGAACGTCTCTCCAAGATGGAGGAGGAAATCGCTTTTTCCCGTCGTTACTATAATGGCTGCGTGAGAGAATTTAACGACAGATGCCAGATGTTTCCATTCAACCTCATTGCAGGTGTGTTTGGTTTTAAGGCTCTGCCAATGTATCAAGTGGAGAGTGAACAAGAGCGTAAGGTCGTGGATGTGAAACTGTAATTGTATGAAAAATAGTAAGTTTTTATGGCTGTTGGTCTTTTTGTTCGCCACGATGACGGCAAAAGCGGACAGAGGGGGGTTCTACTACAAGAGTTTTCGAGTGGATGCTGTGGTGCATCAGGATAATGTGTGGGATGTCACGGAGACGATTGACGTGTTCTTTGAGGAGCCGCGTCATGGTATCTACCGCTACATTCCCCTTTCTTTCTCTTTGCAGCACGATGTGTCGCTTGATGAGGGTAACGAACAGCAAGTGATTCAGGGGCAGGTGGTGCAGGATTGGAGAACTTTCTTGTATCGGAGTGAAGTGGAGGACGTCAAGGTGGAAGGAGGCGATTACACCACAGAGGACAGTGATAACAGCAACTGTGTCATCCGTATTGGAAGTGAATGGCATGAGGTGACAGGCGATCATCGTTATGTGATTCGTTATAAGTATATTTATCGTGAAGATCGTCGTCCGAATTATGACTACATTTTCCATACCATTTTGGGTACGGACTTTAACGAACGCATTGACACGTTCCGTTTTAAAGTGGAATTTGAGAAACAATTACCTTCCGACATTCAGAACCGATTAGAAGTGTATAGCGGTGCGTATGGTAATAGAGACAATGCCGTGGAGGGTTTGGTTGTTAAGGCCAATCGCAATTTCATTCATGGCGGGGCTTTGAACATTCCACCTAATCATGGCATTACGCTCTATGCGAAACTCCCTGAGGGGTATTATGAGGGCGTGCAGTCAGCCAACCATGTGCTTCACTACATCTGTTTCGGTTTTTCCGTCATGTTGATTATTTTGATTGTATATTACCTGTTCAAGACAAAGAGGAAGAAGCCTGTCAAAGTGATAGAGTTCTATCCTCCTGATGGCATCTGTAGTGCAGAGGTGGGCACCATCATCGATGATAGTGTGGACACCGTTGATATGGCATCGTTGATTCCTTGGTTTGCAGGACAGGGCTACATCAGTATTGAGGAGAAGGAAAAAGGGAAAATTTTGCAACGGACAGAGATGGTTCTGACGAAATTGAAAAAACTGCCAGAGGATGCCCCTGAATACCAAAAGAAGATGATGGAACTTCTTTTCAAGGGTAACAAGACTGCTAATCTGAGCCACATGAGAGAGAGTCCTTCTGCGGTGGATAAGTTTAAGGAAGAGTTGAAAAAGAATTTTAGGGGTGACAAGTCATTGTCCTCGTATGAATTGCCTATCTTGTTCTATTTCTTGCTGCTTTTATCCACGACCTGCGTGTTCGGCACCAATTCTGTACTTGAAACGTTTGATGAGGATGAGTGGATTTGGGCAGCAGGGTTGTGGGCGATTCCTTTTGTGTTGGGTGCGGGCTTCCGTCTGTATGAAAGTGACAAAGACCTTTTTGGAAGCAAGTGGAAAAAAGTGCTGATTTTCCTCGTTAAGTTCGTAACGATGGCGCTCTTGTGCTGGTTTTATGTGGAGGAGATTCGGGCTTACGGTGCTCCGATGGGCAAAGAAACCTCCATCGCCATGTTTGTGGTTTGTTTCATCTTAGGCGAATTCATCGGACGTTTCAATGTCGATACAGACTATCGTGTACAGATGGCTGGGCGTCTCTTGGGGTTCAAAGAGTTCATCAAGACAGCAGAGAAATCTCGGCTGGAAGCCTTGCAGCAAGACGACCCGGAATACTTCTATAAGATATTGCCATACGCGATGGTCTTCGGTCTTAGTAACAAATGGGTAAAACTCTTCAAAGACATCGAAGTGAAGCAGCCTGATTGGTACAAGACAGCGACTCCATTTTATGGCAATGCTTTCACTTCTCACATGGTTGACAGCCTGTTCTCTTCGGCGAAAAATGCCATTACGACCATCAGTCACGATAGCAGCAGTTCCGGCAGTTCCGGCAGCGGCGGTGGCGGCTTCTCCGGCGGCGGCGGTGGCGGCGGCGGTGGCGGCTCTTGGTAGTTGCTACAGATGCCATGTGGAGTTTCAAATGTGAAAAATCAAATGTGAGATGAAACTATTGATAGATATTGGAAATACATCAGCCAAGTTGGCGGTGATGGGTGCAGACATCGTCCATTTTGAACGTCGTCATGAGTCGTGGAAGGAAACTCTGGTTCGGCTCATGGCAATGTTCTCTATTGCAGATGTGCGCATTTCCACAGTGGCAGGTGAGGACGGGGAACTGCAAGAAGCATTGGCGCAATTAGAGGTTCCAGTGCAATGGCTCACTCCTTCGGTTCCTTGTCCGGTCAAGCCCGTTTGGAATGTTCCTCCCACTTATGGAGCCGATCGTTGGGCTGCAGATATTGGTGCTATTGCTCAGGATCCAGACCACACCTTACTTATCATAGATGCAGGCACTTGCATCACCTATGACCTTTTTTCTGCTGATGGCCGTTTGTTGGGTGGTGCCATCTCTCCAGGTGTGCAGTTGAGGCTTAATGCCATGCATGAACATACGGCATTGCTCCCACAGATTGAAGCAGAGAAAGAAGCGGTGCTGTTGGGTTACGACACCCGTACCCACATGCTTTCAGCTGCAGTCAATGGCGCTCGTTTCGAGATAGAAGGCTACATTCGTCAACTTTTGCTCGCATATCCTGATTTACATGTCTTTATCACAGGTGGTAACACCTTTGATTTTTCAGCGGACATCACTTGCCCAGTAACACACGACCCCTACTTGGTGTTTAAGGGCTTAGCGGCATTGTGAACGTGGTACGAGCAGGATGCTCACCTCGTAGAGAAGGTACATGGGTGCCGATACGATGGCGAGTGTAAAAGCATCGGAAGTGGGGGTGATGATGGCGGCAATGACCAAGATGATGACGATGGCATGACGACGATATTGTAGCATTTGCTCTCGATGGAGAATGCCGAGTCGTCCCAGTAGCCATGAGAGGATGGGAATTTCAAAAACGAGTCCCATGGCAAGAGAAAGGAACACGAGTGTGTCGATGTAACTTTCCAGCGAGATGAGGTTTTCCACCGATTCTTCCACTTGATAGTTGGCAAGGAAACGAAAAGTGATGGGGAAAACAATGAAATAACTGAAAAGTATGCCTACCATAAACATGACATAGGCAGAGACGACGAGCGGCGTGGAATAGTGCCGCTCGTTTTCGTAGAGGCCAGGGGAGATGAAACGGTATAGTTCATAGATGATGTAAGGTGCTGCTACGATAAGACCGACGTAGAAACTCGTCATCATGTGGATAATGAACTGACGGGTCAGTTCTGTGTTGATGAGTTGGATGTCTGGAGATGAGCCGAAAAGACGCGGCAGGAAGTTCGGGCTCTTAGGGGCGAAGATGATGGCAAAAACCTCGTCTTTAAATACAAAGGCGAGGATGGCGAAAAGTGCTATGACGCTGATACATCGCAACAGCACATGACGCAGTTCTTCAAGATGGTCCCCAAAAGTCAAGGCAATGGCAATTTTTCACTTCTCATCATTCACCTCATCGCTTTTTACCTATGCCGTACTTTCGCTTTCCCTCTGTTCAATTCGGAAGTCGTTCATAACTCAGGAATAATTATCCGCTCTGTTGATAGTTGTCCGTAGTCTGTTAAGTTGTGAATAATAGTTCATAATTATGAACGAACTCTGATTGAAACCCCAAAAAAAAGGATGTTTTCTTGTGTATATTCTTGCTTCTTCGTAACTTTGCCATGATTTTCTGTAAAAGCAAAAGAAGAAATGGAACAGGCACTTTATGTTTATAACACCCTGACCAGAAAAAAAGAGGTGTTCCGCCCACTGCATGCGCCACACGTGGGCATGTATGTCTGCGGACCTACAGTATATGGTGACGCACATCTCGGTCACGCACGTCCAGCCATCACATTCGACATTGTTTTCCGATTCCTCCGGCACATTGGCTACAAGGTGCGCTATGTGCGCAACATCACCGATGTTGGTCACTTGGAACACGATGCCGACGACGGCGAAGATAAGATTGCCAAGAAGGCAAGGCTTGAGCAACTGGAACCGATGGAGGTGGCGCAATACTACACCAACCGTTTCCACGAGGCAATGGCAGCCCTTAACTGTCTCCCCCCCAGCATCGAGCCTCACGCTACGGGGCACATCATCGAGCAGCAGCAACTCGTCAAACAGATTCTCGATAACGGCTTTGCCTATGAGAGTCACGGTTCCATCTATTTCGATGTGGAGAAATACAACAAAGTGCACAAGTACGGCATCCTCTCCGGACGTAGCCTCGAAAACGTGAAAGACGCCAGCCGCGATCTTGCCGGAGTGGGCGAAAAGAAGAACCAAGCCGACTTCGCTCTTTGGAAGGCTGCTCAGCCCGAACACATCATGCGCTGGCCTTCCCCCTGGAGCGACGGATTCCCGGGATGGCACTGCGAGTGCACCGCAATGGGGCGCAAATACCTCGGCAGCCACTTCGATATTCACGGAGGCGGCATGGACTTGGTTTTTCCTCACCACGAGTGTGAGATAGCCCAAGCCGTAGCCAGCCAAGGCGACCAGATGGTCACTTACTGGATGCACAACAACATGATAACGATTGACGGACAGAAGATGGGCAAATCGCTTGGCAACTTCATCACGTTGCCCGAGTTCTTCAGTGGCAACCACCCGAAACTCGACCGTGCCTACTCGCCCATGACCATTCGTTTCTTCATCCTGCAAGCGCACTACCGCTCCACTGTCGATTTCAGCAACGAAGCCCTTCAAGCAGCCGAAAAAGGACTTGAACGCCTCCTCGATGCTTGGAAATCCCTCCAATCCATCACCCCTGCAGTTGAAGGCAGTGTGTGCCTTGATTTCGTTGAGGCGTTAAAGCAGAACTGCTACGATGCCCTCTACGATGATTTCAATACTCCCATTGTCATCTCCCACCTTTTCGATGCCACCAAGACTATCAACGCAATCGTGGATAAGAAGGAAACCATCACCCCCGATGCGCTCGAAGCCCTCAAGGAGACTTTTTCCCTCTTCGCTTTCGACCTGCTCGGGCTTAAACCTTCAGTTTCCGCAGCTGCCAATGGTGGCATGAGTGATGCGCGTGAAGAGGCTTTCGGCAAAGTCGTTGACATGTTGCTCGAACAACGTGCCAAGGCAAAGGCGAACAAGGATTGGGCAACCAGTGACCAGATTCGCGACAACCTTTCCGCTCTCGGGTTTGAGGTGAAGGACACGAAGGATGGTTGTACCTGGAAATTGAACAAGTAGAAGGTTTGTCTGAGTGAGTCATGGAGAAACTGAAAAAAGCATTCATGGTGCTGTCGCTCGTGTTCATCATCATCGGTTTTGGTGCGAGCGTGTGGCTATACACGGTGCTGAAAGATACAGCCTCTATCGTGATGATGACTGTGTTTTTTGTGGCACTGATATGGTATGGGTTCAATGTCAAGAACATACTGAAAAAGAACGAAGATTGATTTGCTATATAGATTAGATTGACTTGTAAATAGAAAGAAATGAAAAAACTTACCTTTTTCCTTTTGATGCTGGTGGCTTCGATTGGAGCCACGGCAAAAAGTCTTGTGTTCACGTTGAACGATGGCACGAAGGTCTATTATCAGTTGTCATCGGAGGTGAACCCCATCATGCGTTTCAAGGAGGGGAAATTGCTCGTTAATGATGATGTGTATGAATTTGACGGCATTAAGAACTTTTACCTCTCGGATGAAGATGCTCCAAACGCCATTGAGAATGTGCAGTCAAAACCCAATGTGGCTTTCAAGGCGAATACGGTTTTGATTCCTGCCGATGCGGTGAAAGTGTTGAAGGTTTTTACTGTTGATGGTGTGGAGGTCAAGACCGTCATACAGAATGAGGGTGATGTCTTTTCTGTTGATTTGAACGGATTGGCAAAGGGTGTTTACGTGATTAGCACGGGTAAATCTTCGCTTAAAGTGATAAAGAAATAAGGAGGGCGGGACGATGAAGACAATACACATGATTCTTATAGCATTGTTTGCTTTTGCAACCCATTGTGTGGCTCAGATACCAGAAAAACCCAGCACGCTTTGGGTGCAGTTTGATGACCGTTTCACAGATAATGAGGTCATGGATTTGGGTGGGGTCGATTCTATCGGGTTCACCTCATCCAGTTACCGACTCTACAAGTATAACGCAGCGAGTGGCAGAATGAGAACTGTCACGAAAAGTTACCGCAATAATGGTGTTTATCGCATGGATGAGGTAGAACGTTCGTTGGTCAAGCCATCGGAGTACTCAAACGTTGATTTCACGAAAGAGACTTCTCGATGGTGCTTCCAACGTTCGATGGAATCTGAACATTTTGTGTGTTTCTGGGAGAAAGGTCTGACCTTGCGGAACAACACTCTCACCTTGGGCGGTTCTTCGGTCAATGTGAAGACGCTCCTCAACAACGGTGAAAAGATTTGGAAGTGTTACGTGGAAGAACTGGGTTTCTTGGAGCCAGGCAATTCGCTGACCGATGACCATAAAATCTGCATGTTCATTGTCAATCAGACCGAATGGCGTGCTGACGGTTCTGGACAGGATGGCACTGTTTGGTACTACGATGGCTCGACCAAGAGGAGCAAGTCCTACAAGGTGGGACTTTTCCATTGCAACCCTTGGGCGGCAGGTGCTGAAGGCGGACATACGGCAGCGCATGAGATTGGACATGTGTTCCAATTTCTGGTGAGTGCCGACTATGCAATCACAAAAAATACGTCGGAGTGGAATTATGGTTGGCGTTGGGGCTTTGGCGATAATGGTGACGGTGGTTGTGCATGGTGGGAAAGTTGTGCACAATGGCAGGCGTTCAACGTCTTCCCTGCAACCTTGTTCAGCAATGGCTATTATGGTGAATACGTGTCTTCTGCTTATAAAAATCTGTTGCATGAGGATTATCGTTACGCCAACTATTTCATACAGTACTATTGGTGCCAACTTTTCGGTAAGGATTTCATCGGAAAGATGTGGCGTGCGACCAAACGTCCGGAGGATCCAGTGGAAACCTACAAGCGTATGAACAATGCCACTCAGGATGATTTCAACAAGATGATGTTCGACTATGCTTGCCGTGCTGCCACATGGGATATTGATGGCATCCGTGACCGTGGAAAGGACTCTCAAAATGCCTTCTCTACTCGTTTGACATACGTGGAAGGCACGGAGAACACCTATGCAGTCAGTGCAGATTGCTGTCCTCAAAACTATGGTTTTAATATCATTCCCTTGAAAGGATTCAAGTCGGGTACAACCATCAAGGTGGATTTCAAGGGTGTTGGTGGTGCTGTTGGCTATCGAAATCTGAATGTGTCGAAAGCGGGCTGGCGTTACGGATTCGTGGCACAGACAGAAGATGGTGGGCGAGTGTATGGCGATATGTATAGCGACAAGGAGGGAACGGCAGAACTGGTACTTCCTGCCAAGACCAAACGCGCATGGTTTGTCGTGGTGGGTGCCCCTACCGAGCATTGGCATCACCCTTGGGATGAAAATGCCGATAACGATGAGCAATGGCCTTATCAGGTGGCATTTGAGAATTGTGCCGCTGTGGGCACTACACGTACGTATGGTGAATACCCCGAAGACTATGTGCGCCGTGACACTACCGTTGTCATTGAGGCTGACCTCGCTGCGGCTAACGACTATTCGAGTGTAAACATCCTGTACGATATGGATGCCATCAGTCGGGCTTTAGGCCTTAGCACAGCACAAATGAAAGCCCTCAAGCGTAACACTGCAGGCTCAAAGGGAACTGTGGTCTTTGCGGGAATCGGTGCAAACGGCAGCGTAAACTACAACACGACCACTACTACCTCCTCCAGCACCTGTTATGGGCATTGGTTCTCCACGGCAGGCAATGTGGTGGGTTACGACAACTCGGCTGCCATCTATGCTGAGCTGTCCCCTGATACCTACGTCTGTAAACTCGGACAATATCCCTCCCGACTCTCCAGAGGACGGACCTACATCATCAGGCAAGCCATCATCTACACCCACACCGATGGGCAACAGTACAGGGCGACGATGGAGGTGCACTTGAACACAAAATAATCACCTTTATTCAAATTGATAAGTGAGTTTTTTTTATTAACAATTTAAACATTATGATTATGAAAAAAAGTCTTTTTGTAATCGCTCTTGCAGCATCCAGCGTTGCTGCAAATGCACAGACTGCCATTGAAAGCAGTAAGTTTTTCGACAACTGGTATTTCGGCATTGGTGGTGGCGTGAGTGCCCCCATGAGTAGCGACCCGCTGTTCCCGCTGAACGGAACGGCCAGCATCACTGCTGGTAAAAGGATTTCCCCCATCTTCGCTTTGGAGGCTGAGGGTACTGCTTTGTTTGGCTCTCATGCATCTAATGGAGTTCATTTTAATATGAGCGAGAACGGTCACTACAACATCTTCCGCTCCATTGGCGTAGGTGTGAATGGCGTGACCAACCTTTCGAATCTCTTCAGTGGCTACAAGGGCACTCCACGTGCCGTGGAATTAGGCTTGGTGACAGGTCTTAACTGGATTCACGGATTCACTCCTCATGCTTCAGATAAGGCAAAGAACTTCTTGGGCGCCAAGACAGGTTTGGCTATTGATTTCAACCTCGGCGCCAGCAAGGCAAGCACCATCCGTGTGGAGCCATCTGTGATGTGGAACCTGAGCAAACCCGGTAATAGTTACGGCAATCTGGCCTTCAATCGCGATGGCGCACAACTCGCTCTCGCTGTCAAGTATATTTTCAACTTTAAGACTTCCAACGGCACTCACCACTTCAAAACTTACGATGTGGGTGCTATGCAGGATGAGATTGCGCGTCTGAACGCCGAATTGGCAAAGAAGCCCAAGGAGGTTATCAAGGAAGTTCCTGTAGAGAAGATTGTTGAGAAGCCTGTTGAGGTGGTGAAGACCATCACGAAGGAGACTCAACTTGCCCCAGTGGTGATTTTCCAACTCGGCAAGAGCACAATCGATGCTTCACAGAAGCCATCTGTTGCGATGATTGCTAAGTACATGCAGAATCACCCAACCAGCAAGGTGCTCATCAATGGTTATGCTTCACCAGAGGGCAATGCTGAACTCAATCAGAAACTCTCTGATGCTCGTGCTAAGGCTGTTTACGATATGCTTGTCAACACTTACAAGATTTCACCAGACCGCCTCACTCACAAGGGTCTTGGTGTTACCGATGAACTTTTCGATGAGAACGACTGGAACCGCGTGGCTGTCTTCATCGAACAGAGCAAGTAATTTTTATACATATAATATATATAAGAAATCTTCTTGTTTCAAGGGAGGAGTCCTTGGGCTCCTCCCTTTTTCGTTTCCTTCCTCCTTATGAGCTTGCTGTCAATTATCTCAGTTTGCAACTTCGACGACTTTGAACCCGAATCGGTCATTAGCGTTTTGATGACGGCAACTTCTATTTTTGAGCAGATGTTTTGACGCTTTGAAGGCGTAAAGGGGATCCATCGTAACTGAAAAGCGGTGAAACAGATGACAAAAAGAGAGTTTGTCAGCGCATAAACAGTCTAATGAATCGATTCGGGCTGAAGTGTCTGTGGCGAAAATGAATCCTGTGTGCATTTTTCTCGAGTGAACCTCAACAGACGTAACCCGTTGGACCTCAATTGACGTCTTCCAGCACGAAATAGGATGCGCTGGAAGAACGAAATATTTCACGCTGACAGTGTGTAATGAAATGCGCACCGTGCCGATGTAAGAGATCGGCGAGACCATGAAAAAGGAGGAGAATGCATCATTAGATAACTGAGGCGTGCTATCTGGAGGATGAACTGCACTTTTGCCGTTTTAACTTTTTTAACACTCCGCGATTAAACTATCTTGCTACATTAGCGTCATATAAAGTGTAAATCGTCTTTTAGATTGCAGCATAGGAAACGATAATACTAAACTTATAATCATAAAACCTAAAACAGCAGAATATGAAAAAGTTACTTATCACAGCACTCGCATTAGTGCTTGTTTCTGCAGTCGCAATGGCGCAGAACAATCGCCGCAACCAGCGTATGAATCCAGCAGAGATGTACACCAATATGGCGGAAAATCTTGCGAAGCAGTTGAAACTGAAAAAGGAAAAGGCTGAAACCTTCAAACTCCTCTATGTTGACTATCAGAACGCACGTCGTGCAGCACAAGGTGCAGCAGGCGACTTCACGGCAGAAGCACCGGATGTGAAGAAGATGACTGACGAAGAGGCAAACCAACTCATTCAGGAGCAGTTTGCATCTCAAGAGAAGCAATTGGCTGTTGATAAGGAATTCCTTCCAAAGTTCCTCGAAATCATCACACCTGTAGAAGCAGCACAGGTATTCGTTCCTCGTCTGAGCATGGGTAGCATGATGGGCGGCAACATGGGTAACATGATGCGTGGCATGGGCGGTGCCGGTCGTATGGGCGGTGGCGGCTTCGGCGGTGGCTTCGGCGGTGGCGGCTTCGGCGGTGGTGGCTTTGGCGGCTTCTGATCCGTATAGCGTTTAGGGCTTGGAGTGTAGAAAACGACTGACATGCACAAACATCTTACAGGTCGATGACTTCTATATTCCAAACCCTTAACGCTTATCTTCTAAAAAAGGCTTTTAGAAAAGAACACAACATAAATCATAATGGAAAAGATTAGTGTAAATCAGTGAGTGTCAATATATGATAGGTATGATTGTTTAGATAAAAAAGGAGAATAAAATCGACGAAAAGACAAAAAATGCACTTGAAAAATAAAAAATCTTCTGTTTTTCAGCCTTTTTTGTTCATTTTGTGGAAATTTCTCTGAGAGACGTAGTGATATGTGAATCTTATTTTTTAACTTTGCAATCAACATAAGTACCTATTATTATATATTAACTAACTCTGTTTTTTAGTAGGGAGCTTGGGATGTGAATCCAGGGCTTCCTTTTTTTTTGTGTCTTATCCCCCCTTGCTGTGAAAAGAAAATAATGGTGTCTTGCACAATAAATCGCGCAAAAAGGAGTTATTCTTATTGATGAATCATCGTATATGGACGAGTATTGTTCTCTTGGTGGCGTGTTCGCTGGCAGTGAGGGCACAGTGGGATGTGCAGTTTTCGGACTACACAGCCCTAAAGTCGTTTTATAATCCGGCTGTGTCGGGCACGGACGGCAGACTGAATGTGGCTGCAACGTATTCGATGCAGACGGTGGGTTATGATGATGCTCCTAACACCATCTATGTGGGTGCTGATTTGCCTGTGTATTTTCTGAATCCTCATCATGGTGCAGGCCTCAGTTTCTTCAGTGACAATGCGGGCATCTTCACCACCACGAGGATTGGTTTGCAGTATGCTTACAACCTGAAGGTAAGCCAGAAAGGCAGGCTGGCCGTGGGTGTGCTGGGCGTCATGATGAGCGAGAAAATTTCTTCTAAAAGTTTGAATATAGAGGAGAACAACGACCCCGCATTCCCTACGTCGGGGGCGAAAGGCAACAAGATTGATATGGGTGTGGGACTCTATTTCTATCATCCGAAACTGTGGCTGGGTGCTTCGGCACAACATTTGTTGGCACCAACGATTCTGATGGACAGACGGTATGAATTGGAAGTGCCCAGGATGTATTATTTAATGGGTGGATGCAATATTAAGTTAAAAAATACGTTATTATCCTTGCAACCGTCCTTTCTGGTGCAGTCGAATATGGACAGGTGGAGAGAAGATGTGCAGTGTAAGGTGGCATACGAGAAGGACGAAAAGAGATTCTATGGTGGTGTGGGCTACAGTCCGAACACCTCTGTGACATTCCTTGTCGGAGGTATGTTCCACGGCATCAATGTTGGCTACAACTACCAGATGTACACGTCGGGCGTAGGGTTGATAAATGGAAGCCATGAATTGGTGGTGGGTTATCAGACAGATCTCGACTTGTTCAAGAAGGGAAGAAACAAACATAAGAGTGTGCGGTGGCTGTAGAGGGGTGAGAGTTTAGGGTATAGAGTTGAGGTCTGAGGGTTGCGGTTCGAGATTGAAAAGAATATTATAAATATAAATAGCAGAATGAAAAAATTGTTATTTGCTATAAGTGCGGCAATCTTCGCCCTTGCAGTGGCGTCTTGCTTTTCCAGTAAGGGAGGCTCGAATGCATCAGGCGGCGAAGTGACGGGCATCGGTGGCACATCGATGTCGGAACCTGCACCTTATGGCATGGTATTGGTGAAACGCGGAAGCCTCAAAATGGGTACGGAGAAGACCGACAGCCTTTGGGGCAAGGATGTCCCGACGAGAGACATCAGCGTGGATGCGTTTTGGATGGACGAGAAGGAGGTGACCAACTCCATGTATCGTCAGTTTGTTTATTGGGTGCGCGACTCCATCATCCGCGAGCGTCTGGCTGACCCAGGCATTGGTGGCGACGAGAGTTACAAGATTGAGGAGGACAAGTATGGCGAACCTGTCACTCCCCATTTGAACTGGAACAAGGCTTTGCCGCGCAATCCTGATGAAGATCAGGAGCGTGCGATGGAGAGCGTCTATACCTATCATCCTGTGACAGGCGAGAAGATGCTGGATGTGAGCCAGTTGAACTACCGCTACGAAGTCTTTGACTATGTGATGGCAGCCAAACGAAAGTATCGTCTTAACCCCAATGAGCGCAATCTGAATACCGACTTCGAGACAGACCCTAATGAGGTGGTGATGATTTCGAAGGACACCGCATACGTGGATGACGATGGCATCATCCATCGCGAAACCATCACTCGTCCTTTGAGCAGCATGTGGGACTTCGTCAACACGTACATCGTGAATGTGTATCCCGACACCACTTGCTGGATTAACGATTTCCAGAATGCGGAGAATGAGGTGTATATGCGCCTTTACTTCACGCATTCCAACTTTAATGAATACCCCGTAGTGGGTGTGAACTGGGAACAGGCGAATGCTTTCTGCAACTGGCGCACCGACTTCCTTTTGAAAGGTTTGGGTCCACAAGCAAAGTTCGTGCAGCGTTATCGTTTGCCTACTGAAGCGGAATGGGAGTTTGCCGCTCGTGGAAAGGAGGGTAATGAACTACCGTGGTTACAAGACGGAGTGTCAAGTGACAAGGGGTGCTATTATGCCAACTTCAAGCCCGACCGAGGCAACTACACCAAGGACGGAAACTTGATTACCTCCAAGACGGGTATCTACAGTGCCAACTCCAACGGGCTCTACGACATGGCTGGTAATGTAGCAGAATGGACAAGTACCGTCTATACAGAGGCAGGTGTGCTTTCCATGAGCGACATGAACCCGACACTCACCTACAATGCAGCCAAGGAAGACCCTTATGCACTGAAGAAGAAGAGTGTGCGTGGCGGTTCGTGGAAAGATCCTGAAAGTTTCATCAAGTCGGCATGGCGCTCCTATGAGTACCAGAACGTAGGACGTTCCTTCATCGGTTTCCGTTGCGTGAGGTCGCAGGTGGGAACAGCATCAAAAGCAAAGAAATAAGCAAACCCTCCCCTCATCCTCCCTGCGAGGGAGGGAGTGGTTACCAGAATCAATCAGAAGAAGTTAAGAACAAGCAAAAATAGTAGAATTCTCCCCCACAAACATTCTACTCCTCCCATTTAGGGGAGGCGGGGGAGGGGTCTTTATGGCAACACAATATACAGGCATACAGAAATGGCTCCGCACCAAGCGGGGGCAAACTTTCTTGAACTATGCATACAGTTGGGGTGCATCCGTCGTGATTGCAGGTGCCCTTTTCAAACTCACCCACACTGACGGAGCCGATATCATGCTGTGGCTCGGTATGGGTACAGAGGTCATCGTGTTCTTTTTGGCAGGTTTCGAACCTCAAGAGAGCATGGATGCACAGGAATTGGCAGAAGAAGTGGCTGAAAATGCGGCCATCGCGGCACAAACCAACACTTCTCTTTCCGAAGAGACTGTGGCTGCCTTAGCCAATGCTGCCACAGGTATGGCAAATGCTTCTTACGGAGGTGGCGGCACTGTGGTTGTTGGTGGTGGCGTGCCTGCGGGAGGCACCATTGTCATCAATGGTAGCGGGTCGGGTAATGCTGGTTCAACTGATGGCGGCATTCAGCAGCCTTCAGCCCCTGTCGATGCAGCCCAACTGGCAGAGAACATCTCCTCAGCTCCTGTCTTTCGTTCGGCTCAGTTCCAGAGTATGGCACCTGAAATGCAGGAGGCAACCAAGGCATATGTGGAACAACTCACCGAACTCACCGACACGCTCAAGAAAGTGGCAGAGCAGAGTGCTCGTCTCACCCGCGACAGCGAGGAGATGGAGAACATGAACCGCACCCTCACAGGCATCAACCGCTTCTACGAGATGCAACTCAAGAGCGTCGGCACACAGTCGGCTACCATCGACGAGGTGAATGAGCAGACACGCAAGCTTGCCGGTCAGCTCCAGGAACTCAATGAGGTCTATGCCAAGATGGTTGAAGCCTTGAAGATGAAGATTGCCTAATGGACAATGCACTATTTACAATGTACAATTGATGCTCCCGCGCTGAACACATACATACGACGCATGGTGAATCTGTAAATTGTAAATCGTCAAATTGGAAATGAAGATATGATTAGAAAGAAGTTAAGTCCGCGCCAGAAGATGATCAATCTGATGTACGTTGTGCTCATGGCAATGCTTGCGCTCAACGTGTCGTCCGATGTGCTCGAAGGCTTCTCGCTCGTGGACGAAGGTCTGAATCGTACCAAAGTCAACTCGACCACGCAGAACGAGGCGATATATAAGGAACTGGATGCTGCCATGAAGCAGAATCCGGAGAAGACGCGTCAGTGGTATGAGAAGGCACAGCAGGTGCGCAAGATGTCCGACTCGCTCTACACCCTTGCAGAGAACTTGAAGTGGGAGATTGTGCGCGAGGCTGACGGGAGCGATGCCGACCTTAATAATATAGAAGGGCGCGATAACCTTGAAGCAGCCACCCATGTCATGCTGGCATCGGGTGTGGGTAAGGGCGGTCAACTGAAGAAGGCAATAGAGACCTACCGTGACGGCATCACGAAGATGATTAACGATGAGGGGCAGAAGAAAATCATCCGTGACAACCTCTCTACTGATGTGCCAAAGAAAGCCAAGTTGCAAGGTAAGAACTGGCAGGAGTATATGTTTGAGAACACCCCTGTGGCTGCTGCTGTCACCTTGCTCACCAAGTTGCAGACCGACGTGCGCCATGCTGAAGGTGAGATGCTCCACCAGTTAGTGGCAAACATCGACGTGAAGGATGTGCGTGTGAACGAGATTCAAGCATTGGTCATCCCCAGCGCACAGACCGTGGTGAGAGGAGGAAAATTCTCCGCACAAATCATCATGGCGGCAGTCGATACCACGCAGCGTCCCGAGATTTATGTGGGCAACACCCTCCTTAAATCAGCGAATGGACGTTACGAGACCATCTGTGGTTCTACGGGTGACTTTACGCTTAAAGGCTATCTTGTGATGAAGAACGGTAGTGGTGAGACCATCCGTCGTGAGTTCTCACAGCCCTATACGGTGGTGGAACCCTCGGCAACCGTGAGCGCCACGATGATGAATGTGCTCTATGCGGGTTATCAGAACCCCATCAGCGTCAGTGTGCCAGGCATCCCCAACAACCGCATCAGTCTCTCCATGAACAATGGAACGCTCACCCATAAAGACGGCGGCAACTATGTAGCTGTACCTTCACAGATAGGAGAGAATGCCGTTACCTTCACCGTCATGGCACAGAATGAGGGTCGCCAACAGGAGATGGGCAAGTTCACATTCAATGTGCGTAAACTTCCCGACCCGACGGGTTATCTTGATGTTCCCGATGGCAAAGGCAATACCAATCGATTCAAAGGCGGACGCATCTCCAAACAAGCCATTGTGGCGGCAGGAGGCATCGGAGCCGCTATTGACGACGGACTGCTGAATATCTCTTTCCGTGTGTTGGGTTTCCAGACCCTTTTCTCCGACAACATGGGCAACACGGTGGTTGAAGTCAGCAACTCTCCAACCTTCACCGCTAATCAGTTGACCCGCATCCGTTCCCTCAGTCGTGGCAAGTTTTTCAACATCAGCGGCATCCGCGTGATTGGTCCTGATGGCATCGAACGAACCTTGAAGACTCCCGTGGAAGTATGGATTAATTAGCCAGTCCACGTGCTGGGTGATTTTTCGCTTAGCCCCGTGGAATGTTCGATAATATATACATTATAAAAATGAAAAGAATAAACCTCATAGTCCTACTCATCGTTGTCAATTGTCAATTGGCAACTGTCAACTGTTTCGCCCAGCCGCAGAAGAGCCGAGTGCAGAACAACCGCACCACTGCTGCCAGAAACGCCGCAGCCGTAGGGACAGACCGTGCAAGTCTCATGTTCCCCACCGCTGTCGATGTGCCTGAAGACCCCAGTTGGCGACGTGACATCTACCGTTCCATCGACCTCACTAAGGACGAGAATGCAGCACTCTACTACCCAGTGGAGCCACAGGGGGGACAGATGAATCTCTTCACCCTCCTCTTCAAGTTGCTCAATACTGGCAAGATTCCAGCCTACGAGTATCAACTTGATGGTATTGAGAACTTCCAGCAGAGCAATCGCATGCACTTCAAGGATTTGCTTGACCGTCAGGCCATCGGTTATGAGGTGGATGGTAACAGCATTAAAGTGGAACAGGCTGATATTCCTTCAGCCGATGTACTTAGTTATTATGTGAAGGAAAGCAGTTACTACGACCAGAACACGGCAACTTACCACAGCCGTATCGTGGCACTTTGCCCTGTGCTCCATAAGGCTGCCGACGAGTATTACGTTCGGGAGACGGTGAGCGAGGACGATGATGATCAAAGCAGCCAGAATATACAGAAGTTCCCTCTCTTCTGGGTGAAGTACGATGACATCAAGACCTACCTCAGTGGGCAAGACGTGATGACCAGCAACCTCAACAATGCTGCCAAGATGTCGATGGACGACTTCTTCTCCACCAACCACTATAAAGGTGACATCTACATGACCACCAATATGCAGAACCGCTCTCTTCAGCAATACTGCGCCACCGATTCTCTTCTGAAGAAAGAGCAGACACGTATCGAGAAGCAGATTACAGACTTTGAAGAGCACATTTGGAGAACCCCTGTCGATTCCGTCGAACAGGCTCGTCGCGACTCCATCGCGGCAGCTTCTGTCAAAGGCAAGAAAGGCTCCAGAGGCGCCGATGGAAAAGCCTCTTCCTCCTCTCAACGCTCCAGCCGCCGTGCCTCATCCAGCAAGCGCGAAAAGTCTCCAGACTCTTCGGGTGGAGGAAGCAGCGCACCCCGCGTGTCGGTGAGAAGGCAGCGCCACTAATACTGATTCGTCAGCCCTTCGCTGACGAATCAGTTTTTTTAGCCCCAGAATATCTACAATCTTGATGCGGATGTTCTTCTACTTCACCGCCTTGCTGTTCAGGTTCACGCTGAAATTTGAGTCAAGTATTAGTCTGGCTCTTTTACTTCTTTCTTATACCCGAATCGGTCATTAGACTGTTTATGCGCTGACAAACTCTCTTTTTGTCATCTGTTTCACCGCTTTTCAGTTGCAATGGAACCCCATTGCGCCTTCAAAGCAAAACATCTGCTCAAAAATAGAAGTTGCCATCATCAAAAACGCTAATGACCGATTCGGGTTAAAGATGATAAAAATAGAAAAAGAGCCCCCATGTGCTCTTTTCATCCCTTCTAACCTCCATTTTTCACATGCTTTATGAGAGATGATAAAAAATAATGTGTAACTTTGTGGCATAAACTCCATTAAAGGGAAAATCAAAGCAAGTCTGAAGAAGATACGATATGATGAGCAGTAAGTTTTTCAACAATAATACAGGCAACACCCAGTTGGACAAGATGAAGTGAGAAGGGACCATGCCCAAAGTTTCCGACCCACAAATCATCATTTCCGAAATCTTCATTTAGTGTTAAAGTTATGACCCCCAAAAAGCAATATAATTGTTCCAAGAGCACATGCATAGGACGACCTTGATTATAGAGAGCTGTTAATACCATAGATAGGAAATAATACGTTTATAAATATTGACATTATGCTACACATCCATGAAGAGGCGGCACGTTGCCTGCTGTGCGAGGATGCTCCTTGCACGAAAGCGTGCGAGAAAGGAGATCCGGCACGTGCCATTCGTGCCATCCGTTTTGACAATGCCCAGAACGCTTGGCGATGGGTGGAGGATTGTGCTGAGGCTGACCTTGAGCGGGCAGAACGGGCTTGTATTCATTATGATAGACCGATCCGTATCAAGGAGTTAGTTCCTCTCTTGTCCCCCAAAGAGACAAAGACCCTTTCTGGTGGCAACACCTTCCCTTCGGGGGAGGCAGGGAGGAATAGGCTTTCCATCACTTTCTGTGGCATCCCTTGCGAGAATCCGTTCTTCTTGGCTTCATCGGCTGTCTGCACCAACTACGAGATGGTGGCACGTGCCTTCGACATGGGGTGGGGAGGTGTGTTCTACAAGACCATCTGCAAGCAGGAGATTCGTGAGGTGTCGCCTCGTTTTGATGCGGTGAAGACAGGCACTTCGTTTGCCGGTTTCCGCAACATGGAACAGTTGTCGGAGAACCCCTACGAGGAGGACTTTGACATCTTGCGTCGTCTGAAACAGAACTACCCCACAAAGGTGGTGGTGGCATCCATCATGGGACAGTTTGAGGAAGAGTGGATTGAGTTGGCAAAGATGGCTGAAGAGGCTGGATGTGATGCCGTGGAGTTGAACTTCTCGTGTCCTCAGATGCGGCTGGCAGGCATGGGAAGCGATGTGGGGCAAGACCTCGAATTGGTGACGTTCTACACCACTTATGTGAAACGTAATGTGCGGATTCCTGTCATTCCCAAGATGACGCCCAACATTACCCACATGAGTCAGCCAGCCAGAGGATGCTATTTCGCTGGTGCTGATGCCATTTCTGCCATCAATACCATCAAGAGCGTCACGATGTCGCCTTTGGCAGCCGTCAGCGATAAAAAGACGGTGTCGGGCTATAGCGGTCGTGCGGTGAAGCCCATCGCCTTGCGTTTCATCCTTGAGATGGCGAAGGATTCGGTACTGAATGGCTCACATGGCAAACGTGTGGAGTTGAGTGGTATCGGTGGTATCGAAACGTGGCGCGATGCTTTGGATTTCCTGCAATTGGGGTGTCGCAACGTGCAGGTATGTACCGCTGTCATGCAGTATGGTTACCGCATTATCGACGACCTTGTGATGGGTTTGCAGACCTATCTTGCCGAGCGTGGCATTGAACATTTGGAAGACATTGTGGGTGAGCAGTTGCCTTCGTTTGTCTTGCCTTCTGAATTGGACCGCGACACGATGGTGCTTCCAACGATTGATCGCGAGAAGTGTATGGGCTGTGGACGTTGCTACCTCTCTTGTCAGGATGGTGGTCATCAAGCCATCAGTTTTGACCATGCCACTCGCCAACCTCGTATCATGGGTGCTAAATGTGTGGGGTGCCATCTTTGCCGTCTGGTGTGTCCAACAGGTGCTATTGGCATGTCGAAACGCTTTCCTTTGTGTTAATTAACAGGAAAAGAGTAAAGAGTGTTTGCAGAAGTGGGTTTTGAAGAGAATTTTGACGAAAAGTAATCTTTTTTGTCTTGGAAGTGTAGAGAACCTCATTTTCTGTGAATATGAGAATGTGTTTCTGTGAATATGAGAGCCCTTTTTCTCTTAAATTCCATATTTTTGTGACCTCAATATACAAGTGTTAAGCTCTTTTGACAAAACTGTAACGATTATGAAAGTAAAAAGAACCCTTCTGTTCATGTTGCTCACGATTGCCACCATGGCGGTATGGGCACAAAATGCAATTGCCATCTATCAGAAAGATGGGAAAGTGGCGAGGTTTGCCTTTTCGGAAAAGCCGGTTGTGACTTATTCTGGTGCAGACTTGGTTATGACCACAACCAAGACTTCAGTGCACTATCCTCTCAATATGCTGAAGAAACTCATTTTTGAAGATGAGTTGACAGAGGCGGTGAATATTGAGGCGTTGGAAGTGAAGTCGTCGGTACAGTTCAGTTTTAAGGGTGGGGCGTTGTCCATCAAGGGTGGAGAGCCGCAGTCATCAGTGAATCTGTTCAATATAAAGGGTATGTCCGTGGGGCAGTATCGTTTGGACATTGACGGCAGTGTCGAGATTCCCACCCAGTCGTTGGATTCAGACATTTACGTCGTGAAGACAAGTAGTGTTTCATTTAAATTCAGAAAGCCATGAAAAAGACAATCCTATTCATATTAGTCGCACTTTTTGCGACGAGCAGCCTGTTTGCTGATGATATCAGTGTGCAGCAGGCTCTTCAGATTGCCAGCCAGTTTGCCATGAATGAGCCGTCGGCACAATCAAAGATGCGTAAGGCACAAGCCACGTCGCCCGCTCCAACACTTGCCTATGCGGTGAAATCAGACCTGTCAGATAAGGACAATGTGTACGTCATCAATTATGGCAATGACATGGGTTTTGTGGTTGTGTCGGGCGAAAGCGGCACTGGCGATGAAATTTTAGGTTATTGTGACCATGGGGCATTTGAGTATGATGATTGTCCGCCACAGATGAAGGAGGTACTCGACTTTTACTCCCTGTCTATTGACACGTTGAGGAAGCATCCTGAATTGGCAGCAAAGAGAAGGCTTGCTCAGAGTCGGTCAAGTTCCATTGGCAATGTCATCGTAGAACCACTTCTTACCACCCAGTGGAGTCAATGGGCGCCTTATAATAATTTATGTCCAACAGGGTGTCCAACAGGGTGCGTGCCTACTGCAGTCGCTCAGATTATGAAATATTGGAGATGGCCTGATGTGACGCGTGAAAAAGTTTCAGGGGAAGATTTCTCCGGTCATGTTTATGATTGGGATAATATGATAGATAACTATGAAACAACTTCATATACGGCTGAACAAGCCGATGCTGTAGCACACTTAATGGCAGATATCGGAAAAGCACTTGGTACAAATTATGGACCTGAGGGTAGTGGAACAGGAACGGATTTTCTTCCTCTGGTTTATAATTTCAAGTACAATAGAGGCGCTGCATATCATGAGAATTTAACCGAGGTGATGGAAGCAGAACTTAATCAAAGTCGGCCTTTGTTGTATAGTGCTAGACCTGTAGATTATGGGAATGGACATGAACTCGTAGTCGATGGCTATACATCCAATAATTATTTCCATTTCAACTATGGATGGGGTGGAAGTTATGATGGTTTTTACAAATATGCGCCCCTTTACAATGTTGCGCCCTCCATTATTACAGGAATTTATCCGGAAGATACAGATATTATAAAATTGAATGATATCAAGTATATGCTATACAAAAACGGTACCGCTACTATTATAGGCTATTTCCCTGAAGGTATAAATGAAGACGATGATATTATGACTTTAGTAAAAAGAGAAAACGGAGCCATAGTAATTCCTTCCAATATTGAGCACAACGGAAGAACCTATAAGGTAACTCGTATTTGCCAACGCGCTTTCTATAACAAGGGGCATTTCACAAAAATTACATTGGGCGACAACATTGAGGCCATTGATAACTTTGCTTTTATTAATAGTGCCATTGATGAATTGGTACTAAGTGACAATATAGAAGTGGTGCCTGATAAAGCATTCGAAACAATAAAGATCAAGAAGTTGACAATAGGTAAGAACGTCAAGCGTATTGGTAAACGAGCATTTTATATGGGCGTGTTGTCAGAGGTAACAAGCAGGAGTCCAGCCTTTGAGGCTGACGACGAAGCATTCTCTATGACCAATCCTGACTGCGGCGAGTGGCTGGGTTGTATCACATCCGTTGGCTACCAAACTTTTGCAGGTGCAAGCTTCAGCAAGAGCCCTATTTTCAGCAAGGTGGAAAAGATTGGCGCACGGGCTTTCAACGGGGTTACCTTCCCAGAAGAAGTGGATGGGTCTGTTGTGGTCAGACAATTTCACGTCAAGTCCAAACTCAAATCAATAGACCCGAATGCCTTCTATAACACAAGACTTAACACCTTTAAAGTGGACGATTCAAATCCTTATTTTTCTACTTCCAATTCCTCGCTCTTTGCGCGTTGTATGCTTTTCAATAAGAATGCCACAAGTCTTGTACTTACCATAGATCCAAGCACGTCTATCGGTGAAGAGAATGGTTATATGACTGCATTCCCTGAAACCGTGGTAAGATTGGAGCCTTCCAGCATATCCACAAGAAGCAAGACTAATTATGGTAGTGTGACGATACCAAACACCATCATCGAAATGGAGGGAGCATTCAAAGACTGCGAGTATGTGAACAAATTGACCTGTCTCGCTGTTGTTCCACCCGAAATCAGTGATACTACTTTCAATGACAAGATGTTTGAGAATTCTCCAAGGCTTTATGTTCCAGAAGGCACAGAAGACTTATACCGCAACGCTCCAGGTTGGAGACGCTTCAAGAATATCGTCGCAGACCAAGCATACACCCCCGTTCCCCCACAAGGCCGCCAGTATTATATGGTGGTCAGCAGCGCGGACGAGGAGAAGCAACAGCGCGTGAACATCCCTGTGAACGAGATTAAGAGCATGGAGGTCAGCGAAGACGGCACACAGGTGGTTATCAAGCGTAATGGCAAGGAAGACCTGACCACCTCGGTGACAGCCGTTGACAGCATCGCATGGATGCCGGGCTTCGTCTATGAGAATGCGGAGATTTTCGATATCAACGAGGACAACCTTACCGTAGAGGCTCACAAGTGTAAAATACGGTTTGACCCGACGGTGATTGACGGTGACGTGCAGCTCTGCGTGCGCAACTCGGTATTGAAACCTAATGTGATGGAAGGAGTGGTGAGTGGCATGGTCGTAGATCTGAGTCTATCGAATGACACACATAAACTAAGCGGAACTGTAGACATCACCATTCCTATGACCTATGATTCAGAGAAACAAGTAGGTGCAGCATATTATAATGAGGAAACAGGTGAATGGGAGCCTGTCTATTTCAAACGAAACAAAGAGACTGGTGAAATTACCATCGTTACCAATCATCTTTCCGCCTATGCCATCTTTGAGGTTGCCAATGCCAATACGAAAAATGTCATGCTGAACATTTTCGATGAAGTACCGCAACTGTACATCTTGAACGAGGCTATCAAGAAATTGCTTAACATCATGTCAAGTGATGACCCTGAGGTAGAGATGAAATGGCAGTACAAAAGCGATATGTCACTGTGGCAGAGCGCCGGTCTAGATGTTCTCTATAATGCAGCCAATGGAACGTTAGAGGCAGTTTTAGGCTACAAACCTTTTGCCGAGGAGATTGACAATGCTGTCACGGCAATGGGCTACTTGGGAACGGCAATGAACATTCTCGACGTAGCGAGAGCCGACCTCAAAGGTGACGATGTCGGTGTCGCTGCTGGTACGCTAAACACCATTCTGAGCCATGCCACAGGACAGATGGCATCAGCCATAGGCACCCCCATCATGTCGGTATCGATGGCTGGCGTTGCTGCTATCGGCATTGCTCTCAACAAGTTTGGTGAGAAAGTAGCAAAAAGCAAACTCGACTTCTACCGCTTGGCTTACGGTATTTACTACAGTAAAGAAGGTGACAATCTCACAGGCAACAAGAACTTCCGAACAGCTACGGACTGGTACAATTATTTCTACCCAGCCTTTGAAAAGGGAAATATGACTGAAAACAGACTAAACGCCTATATAGAGCAATCTGTTCGCAATTACTGCCATCAATTCTGGGAAGACGACAACCGAATCTATTGCATTGCTGAAGCTGAATCGAGAGCGAAATCTTTGGGCATCAGCACCTGGTCATGGGAAACAGAGTCTCTACGCCAGCAAATCAGTGACGAGTATTTCTCAGAACTGATGCATGGCATGCTGGTCAGTGTATTCCAAGCTATAAGGAACGACATGAAAGTGGAAGCTTATAACCGCTACGCAAGTGCTGCAAAAAGTGTTGCAGCTCTGGTAAACAGACAGATAGCGGTGCGCATTTGGGATAACTCATGGAAAGAGGGAGAAACATCAAAATATGAGGGATGGACCGTTCGTTTCAGTTATATCCCGTCATCTTTGAGCGACAAAGATGCCTGGCAAGTAACGTTGAATAAACGAGGTCGTGGAGGTATCAACTACTTCACAGAATATGCCCTTATAGTGAATGATATGCCCACCCGCCTGACGTTGGTTAACCCTGATGGTAAGGAAGTGGCAGACTATCCCTTCACCATCGCAAACAAGAAAGGCAAACAAATTATTGACATCGACCTTTCCACTGGTGGTGTTGAGGTGGAGAATCCTAAACTTGAGGGGCTTGAACTGCGGTACGATCCTGCCAAGGTAGATGCCACATACGACTGGTATGGTTACTTCGACGGGAAATATATGCGTGTGGGTGGTTTAGAGATGCCCATACCACTCAACAACAGCTTTAACAAAAGAGCCAACCTTCAGTTAGCAGTTGAGAAGTTACTAAACCGACATAACTTTATCACAGTTGATGCGTCTGGCAACTTCAAGATTGGCGACGACATCACTGGTCGGTTTGAAAACAACGGACTGGAGGGAACGGCCAAATTTGTCATCGATACCAACAATCCGTTTGTGGAAAAGACCAAGGAGCAGTTTATCAAAGACTTCAATAAATACAACGATAAGGAAGACGTTTCCACGCTTTACAACCTGCTCAACGGAACCATCGCTCATAAGATAGAGGGTGAGGTTAAGATTACCCGTGAGTCTGTCAAAGCCAAAGAGTACGACGTCACTTACGTAGGTAGTGGCACTTTCTCCTTTGAGGCGGAAGTCATTGACCGCATAGACAACTATCAATATGAGGAACTCTTTAAGCAACAGAACATCAAGAGCGATGATTTTACCACTCGCAAGGTAGAACAAGAAGGCCAGGTGACACTCAAGTACACGACCAAACTGCAATAACGAATGAACCCGACATGATGTGGCTTTGATGTGCTCGGAAAAGCACAAATCAAGTCAGAACAAGCGAAAAGCCTTGAAGTCAAATGACTTTAGGGCTTTTTCTTTTGCTGTAAGACGAAAAAGTCGTAACTTTGTCCCTGATTTTTGAAGTGTGCGCGATGGCATGGTGCGTAACATGTCACGCAGATGTTGTATGTCTGCCTACGTGCCAAAAGCCTGCATGCTTCGTTTTATTAACAATTTTAACTTATATTTTTCATCGTGAAAGTATTAAAGTTTGGCGGAACATCCGTAGGTTCCGTGGAGAGTATTCTCAATTTGAAGAAGATTGTGGAGGGACAGGATGAACCTGTCGTAGTAGTGGTGTCAGCACTGGGTGGCATTACCGACAAGTTGATAAACACGTCGAAATTGGCTGTGGCAGGTGATGGGACATACCTGACATCATACAATGAGATGGTGGAGCGTCACCACCAGATGATTGACGCAATCATCACAGACACAAAGAAGAAAGAGACGTTGTTGGCTACCGTGGATGACCTGTTGGGGCAGTTGAAGAGCATCTATCAGGGTGTTTATCTGATTGGTGACCTGAGTGAGAAGACGAGCAATGCGATTGTTTCGTATGGTGAGCGCATCAGCAGCAACATCGTGGCTACCCTGATAGAGGGTGCCAAGTGGTATAACTCTTTGGAATTCATCAAGACAAAACATAAGCAGGGAAGAAATCTGTATAGCAATTCGGTGAGCAATCCGCTGATTCTGGATTTGTTTAAGGATTTCAAGAACGGCACAGCAACCCACAAGGTCTGTGTGGCTGGTGGTTTCATCTCGACGGATAGTGTGACGGGCGAGGTGACGAACCTCGGGCGTGGCGGCAGCGACTATACGGCAGCCATTCTGGCGGCGGCGTTGGATGCAGAGGTGCTGGAGATATGGACGGATGTGTCGGGCTTCATGACGGCAGATCCGAGAGTCATCAATACGGCATATCCTATCGAAAGGCTTTCGTATGTGGAGGCAACGGAGTTGTGCAACTTCGGTGCGAAGGTGGTGTATCCACCGACGATTTACCCGGTGTGCATCAAGAATATCCCGATTCTGATTAAGAACACGTTCCACCCAGAGGATAAGGGCACCATCATCACGAGTCTGGATGAGGATGAAGATAATGGGCGTGCCATCAAAGGCATCTCGTCTATCAACAACACGAGTCTCATCACGGTGAGCGGTCTGTCGATGGTGGGTGTGATTGGTGTGAACCGTCGCATCTTCACCACGTTGGCAGAAAATGGCATCAGCGTGTTCATGGTGAGTCAGGCATCGTCGGAGAACAGCACGTCGATTGGTGTGACGGACGATGACGCAGACCGTGCTTGCGAGGTGCTGAACAAGGAGTTTGCCAAGGAGATTGAGATGGGTGCCATGTACAAGATGAAACTGGAGCGCGACTTGGCGACGGTGGCCATTGTGGGCGAGAACATGAAGCATACGCCGGGCATTGCGGGCAAGTTGTTTGGCACGTTGGGCCGTAATGGTATCAGCGTGATTGCTTGCGCACAGGGAGCCAGCGAGACGAACATCTCGTTTGTGGTGGAGCGCAAGAGTCTCAGAAAGAGCCTGAACGTGATTCACGACTCGTTCTTCCTGTCGGAATATCAGGTGCTGAACGTCTTCCTCTGTGGTGTAGGCACGGTGGGCGGAAGCCTGCTGGAACAGATTGCCAGTCAGCGTCAGAAGTTGATGAAGGAGCGCAATCTGCAAATCAACGTGGTGGGCATTGCCAGCGGTCACAATGCGGTGTTTGACAGGAACGGGATAGACCTAGAAGCCCCCCTCTTGTCCCCCCAAGAGGGGAAGACTCCATGCGGCGAGTTTTCCATCCAGCGGTTGCGTGAGATGCTGAAGCAGGCTCCAGCCAGCAACATCAAGCGCCTGAAGGAAGAAGTGATTGGCATGAACATCTTCAACAGCGTGTTTGTCGATTGCACGGCAAGTGCCGAGGTGGCAGGGCTGTATGAGGATTTGTTGAGCAACAACATCTCGGTGGTGGCTGCCAACAAGGTGGCTGCATCGAGCGACTACGATAACTATGCGAAGTTGAAGGCGACAGCGCGGAAACGTGGCGTGAAGTACCTCTTCGAGACGAATGTGGGTGCAGGTCTGCCGATTATCAACACCATCAATGACCTCATCAATTCGGGCGATAAGATCCTGAAACTGGAGGCGGTGCTGAGCGGCACGTTGAACTTCATCTTCAACAAGATTTCTGCCGATGTGCCTTTCAGCGAGACCGTGCGTCTGGCCAAGGAAGAGGGCTACAGCGAACCCGACCCGCGCATCGACTTGAGCGGTAAGGATGTGGTGCGGAAACTCGTCATCCTTTCCCGTGAGGCAGGCTACAAGATGAATCAGGAGGATGTGGAGAAGAAACTCTTTATTCCCCAGTCGTTCTTCGAAGGCTCTTTGGACGACTTCTGGAAGAACCTGCCCTCGCTCGATGCCCAGTTTGAGCAGGAGCGTAAGGAAGTGGAGGCTGCCCATGAGCATTGGAAGTTTGTGGCGAAGTTGGAGAACGGTAAAGGCTCCGTTTCCCTCCAGCGAGTAGGCGAGCACCATCCTTTCTACGACCTCGAAGGCTCCAACAACATCATCCTCATCACCACAGAACGCTACAACCAGTACCCCATGCTCATTCAGGGCTATGGTGCAGGAGCACAAGTGACGGCTGCTGGTGTATTTGCCGACATCATGAGTATAGCGAATATATAGAAATGAGGAGTTAAAGGAGTTAGAAGGAGTTAAAGCCGAATGTGATGACCAATAGTTTTCAAGATATTGTGGCATGGAAGAAGGCGCATGAATTTGTGCTGATGGTTTATCGGGTAACGAGGGGATTCCCAGACTTTGAAAAGTACGGTTTATGCTCTCAGTTTCAACGTGCAGCCGTCTCCATCCCTGCAAATATCGCAGAAGGGTATAGGAAGTTGGGCAGGACTGACAAACTCCGCTTCTTTAACATTGCGCAGGGAAGTCTGGAGGAGTGTCGGTATTATGTCATTCTCTCCAAAGATTTAGGTTATATCAACGAAGAGGAATATAGTATGATGGGGCTATCCATAGAAGATGCCAGCAGGATGCTCAATGCATATTGCAAGGGGATGATTGATAAGGATTATAGTACGGAACTGTAGTTTACATTCGGCTCTAACTCCTTTAACTCCATCTAACTCCTTTAACTCCTAAAAAAGATACAGACAATGAAACACATCATCATATTAGGCGACGGCATGGCAGACTGGCCTGTGGAGTCGCTGGGAAACAAGACATTGCTGCAATATGCCAAGACGCCCTACATGGACATGTTGGCAAAGATGGGACGTTGTGGTATGCTGAAGACGGTGCAGGATGGCTTCCATCCGGGCAGCGAGGTGGCCAACAGCAGCATTCTGGGCTATGACCAGAATGAGGTGTATGAAGGTCGTGGGCCGCTCGAGGCCGCCAGCATTGGTGTGGAGTTGGCTCCCGATGACATGGCGATCCGCTGCAACATTATCACCTTGGAGCATGGCAACATCGTTACCCACAATGGCGGCAATCTGCAGACGGAGGATGCGGCGGTGCTGATTGACTACCTCAACGAGCATCTGGCCACCGACCGTGTGAAGTTCTACTGCGGTGTGCAGTACCGTCATCTGCTGGTCATCAAAGGTGGCAACAAACATGTGGTATGCCAGCCGCCACACGACCATCCCGACGAACCTTGGCGTCCCCTGCTGGTGGTGCCTGAGAAGAATGCACCCGACGACAATGAACTGTCGGCACAAGAGACTGCCGACCTGCTCAACGACCTGATTCTCCGTTCGCAAGACCTGTTGGCGAAGCACCCCTATAATGTGGAGAAGGCGAAACGTGGCGAGCGTCAGGCCAACAGCATCTGGCCTTGGGCTGGTGGTTACCGTCCTCACATGGTGCCGCTCACAGAGACTTTCCCGCAGATAAAGCGAGGAGCAGTGATTACTGCAGTAGATTTGATTCGTGGCATTGGCACTTTGGCAGGATTGAGAGTGATAGATGTGCCAGGAGCAACGGGCTTGGCAGATACCAATTACGAAGGCAAGGCGCAGGCAGCCATCGAGGCCCTGCAGACCGATGACTTCGTCTATTTGCACATTGAGGCATCGGACGAAGCGGGTCACGACGGCGACTTGGAACTGAAACTCAAGACCATCGAGAACCTGGACAGTCGTGCCGTTAAGCCCATCTATGAGGCGGTGAAGGACTGGGGTAGGGCAGGCACTCCGACTGCCGACCTGGAACCCGTGGCCATTGCCGTGTTGCCCGACCATCCGACTCCTGTGGCACACCGCACCCACACCAACGAGCCTATCCCCTTCCTCATCTATGCTCCGGGCATGGAGGCCGACGGAGTGCAGACATTTGACGAAGTGGCTTGCCAAGAGGGTAGTTATGGGCTTTTGGAAAAAGACGGGTTCATCCGTGCCTTCATGGCCATCGTTTCATAAGAAGCGTACCCGAGGGGTACACCGTGCCGTACCCGAGGGGTACGACGCATCGTAGTCGAGGGGTACGCATGAGTAGATATTCAAAAAAAGACAAGGATATGAAATTTTATAGTACAAACGGACAGGCCCCCGTCGCCACGCTGGAGAAGGCAGTGGTGAAAGGGTTGGCAGAAGACAAGGGACTTTATATGCCAGAGCGCATCAAGCCGCTCCCACAGGAGTTTTTTGACAACATAGAGAACCTTTCCTTCCAAGAGATTGCTTACACGGTGGCCGATGCCTTCTTCGGCGAGGATGTGCCAGCCGAGGACTTGAAGCGCATCGTCTATGACACGCTGGCCTTCGACACCCCTTGCGTGAAAGTGACCGACACGATTTATTCGCTCGAACTCTTCCATGGCCCTACGTTGGCATTTAAGGATGTGGGTGCAAGATTCATGGCACGACTGCTGCAATACTTCCTCAGGAAAGAAGGAGCAGGGCAGGTGAATGTATTAGTGGCAACCAGTGGCGATACGGGCAGTGCCGTGGCCAATGGCTTCCTCGGAGTGGATGGCATCCGTGTGTATGTGCTCTATCCGAAGGGAAAGGTCAGCCCGATTCAGGAGTGCCAGTTCACCACGCTGGGACAGAACATCACGGCTGTAGAGGTGGATGGCGTGTTTGATGACTGCCAGGCACTGGTGAAGAACGCCTTTATGGATGCCGACCTCAATGCCCACATGCAGTTGACTTCGGCCAACTCCATCAATGTGGCACGTTTCCTGCCTCAGGCTTTCTACTACTTCTATGCCTATGCGCAGATGAAGAAGAAGGGCTTGGCAGACCAACTCGTGGTGTGTGTGCCTTCGGGCAACTTTGGCAATATCTGTTCGGCACTCTTTGGCAAGAAGATGGGGCTGCCCATCAAGCGCTTCATCGCTGCCAACAATGCCAACGACATCTTCTTCAAGTATTTGCAGACAGGCAAGTATGAGCCGAAGCCATCGGTGCAGACCATCGCCAACGCCATGGACGTAGGCGACCCGAGCAACTTTGCCCGTGTGTATGACCTTTATGGCAAGAGCCACGAGGCCATTTGTGCCGACATCAGCGGTGCAACTTACACCAATGAGCAGATAGCCGAGACCATCAAGGAGGTGAAGGCCGAGACGGACTATGTGTGTGACCCTCATGGTGCTTGTGGCTATCGTGCCTTGAAAGAAGGACTGAAAGCAGGTGAGGTGGGTGTGTTCCTGGAGACGGCTCATCCGGCCAAGTTCAAAGATACGGTTGACCGCATCTTGGGGGCTGACATCGAGATACCTGCCAAGTTGCAAGCCTTCATGAAGGGCACGAAGCAGAGTGTGCCGATGACGAAGGACTTTGTAGACTTCAAGCAGTTCCTCTTGAAAGAGTAGGATTTTCTTAGGGGTATCCTAGGCTTTTCTAGGCATTCCTAGGTTGTCCTAGGCTATTCTAGGTTCTCTAGTCTATCTATCAAAAAAAGAAAACAGAACATGAAACCCAGCAAGCAACAAAAGCGCACCCGTTGGACCCGTTTCTTGATGAAGACGGTTCTCGTGGTTGTTTCCACGGCATTGGTGGTTTATTTTATGCCACGAGGTGATGAATTTGGCTATAAGTATGAGTTGGACAGACCTTGGAACTATGGGTTGCTGATTGCTAACACCAAGTTCCCGATACTGAAGAATGATTCGTTGATTCATGAGGAGCAAGAGACCACGATGCGGAACTTTCAGCCTTACTACAACTATGATAAGGTGGTGAGGGACACGATGGTCAGCCGTCTGTATAAGTATGCCACGAAGGAATGGCAGGGACAGAACTCCACGATGTATGTGCATCATATCGCAGTCTTGTTGGATACGATTTACAGGCGGGGTGTCTTGTCGGTTGAGGACTATGCCCGTCTGAAAGACGATGAGCATCACAAGAGCATTCGTGTTGTCAGAAATAATGAAGCTGTATCGGTTCCGCTCAGCCGGGTGTTCTCGTTGCGCTCTGCCTACGACTACATTATGGAAGCAGACACAACCAAGTATTCCCGTCTGGTTTTGCAGCGGTACAACATCAATGAGTTCATTCAGCAGAACTTAACGTATGACAAGATGAAGTCGGAAACGGAACTTGAGGAAAACATGCAGAACATCTCCAGTTACAGCGGATTCGTTCAGGCAGGGCAAAAGATTGTCGATCGTGGCGAAACCGTGACTGACGAGGTGTATGACATCCTGCATTCCTATGAAAAGGATTATGAAAGGCGGAATGCCATAGACACAAAGATTCCTTACCGATCTATAGGGCAAACTATTTTCGTGTTGCTGATTTTCTTCTCGTTGACAACCTATCTGACTTTGTTCCGTGCCGATTACTTCGAGAACGTGAGAAATGTCACGTTGCTTTTTGCCTTGCCCGTGTTCTTTTGTGTGATAGCCTCATTGATGGTGTCGCACAAGATTTTGAATGTGTTTATGCTTCCATGCTGTTTGGTTCCCATTGTGATACGTGTGTTTATGGATTCCCGTACGGCATTCATGTTCCATTGTGGCATGGTGCTCATCATCTCACTGATGCTCACCAGCAATTATGAATTCATCATTGTGCAGTTGGTGGCAGGAATGGTGGCGATACAGACATTGCGCGAATTGTCACAGCGTTCACAGATTGTCCGCACCGCATTCATCATTTTCCTGGTGTATGTGATTTGTTATACGGGCTATTCTCTCCATCATGAGAACGACATCAAGATGGACACGTGGATGTATGTGTGCTTCACTGTGAATTGTGTCCTGTTACTTTTCACTTATCCGTTGCTGTGGATGTTGGAGAAGATGTTTGGCTTCACCAGCGATGTGACCCTTGTGGAACTGAGCAATGTGCACAACCCGCTCTTGCAGCGCATGACAGAGGTGGCTCCTGGCACATTCCAGCACTCCATGCAGGTGGCAAACTTGAGTGCAGAGGTGGCAAACAAGATTGGTGGCAAGGCGCAGTTGGTGCGTACAGGCGCACTTTATCATGATATAGGCAAGATGGAGCGTCCTGTGTTCTTCACAGAGAATCAGAGTGGTGTTTCTCCTCATAAGCACCTCACTCCGATGAAGAGTGCAGAGGTCATCATTGCTCATGTCAAGAATGGTGTTGCCTTGGCGGACAAGAATCACATCCCCGATTCCATCAAGCGCTTCATCACCACTCATCACGGATTGGGAAAGGCGAAGTATTTCTATATCACTTACAAGAACGAACATCCTGACGAAGTCATAGACGAAGCGGCATTCACTTATCCGGGACCCAATCCGAGCACAAAGGAAGAGGCTATCTTGATGATGTGTGATGCAGTTGAGGCGGCATCCCGCTCTTTGCCCGAATACACGGAAGAAAGTATCAATCAGTTGGTCGATAGAATCATAGATGGTCAGGTGGCAGATGGTTTCTTCAGTGAATGTGCCATTACCTTCAAGGATATCGCCACAGCCAAAGCAGTGTTGAAAGAGAAATTAAAGACAATATATCATACCCGTATCTCTTATCCTGAGATGGGAGAAGATTATGAAAACAGAGAAGAATAGGATTTGGCAGACATTCCTGCTCGTGCTCCTTGTGGTGGTCGTGTTGGCAGGTCTGTTCTATTTGCCACGCATGAATTTTTTCGGCACAGACTTGCGCCGTGTGAACATCCTCAGCGATGTACAACGCCGAGATAAGGATGGCAACATCGTGGCAGAGGTGGAAGCCGATGCTGCCGATGGCTATGTGGAGAAGGGAATTGATTCGGCTGCCATTAAGGTGAAGCAATTGGCATACGTCGATACGGTGCCTCAAGGCATGGTGGCGATAGAAGATTTTGCCACCGACGGCTTGCATCGTGAGATGGACAAGTTCTATATAGCCTTGGGACAGTCTCGCAATCGTCCAGTCCGTGTGGCATATTTCGGAGATTCCTACATCGAGGGCGACATCCTGACGATGGACTTACGTGGATTGCTGCAGCAGAAGTTTGGCGGCAAAGGTGTGGGATTTGTGGAGATTGCCTGTGTATCATCCGATTTCCGTCGTTCCGTCACATCCCGCCGTAGCAATTGGACACGCTACCATGCCAATGAGAAAGGACGCGGTTTCAAGGCTTCTTTGCAGAGCATGGCAGGCAGTTACTTCATCCCTTCGGGCACAGCCACTTATGAATTGCGTTGTCAGACCAATGTGTATGGCAACCTCTTGGGTGAGGTGGATGAGGCAACGGTGTTCTTTACGCCTGGAGATGGACTCAACATTGATTATGCACTCAATGGGGGGGAACGGCAATCGCTCTTCTCGAATGGTGTGGCTGGTCAACCCCAGACATACGATGAAGTGGTGGAGGTGATGGATTCCGACTCTGTTGTCAGTTATAAAACTGTCACTCGCACCGTCGAGACGGCTCAGCAGGGAGCTGGCAATGTGGTGGCAAAAAGTGTGAGTGGTAACATCCGTCGCTTCAACATGACCGTCACAGGCGGACATGGCTCGCGTTTCTATGGCGTGGCACTTGATGGACACCATGGTATCGTGGTGGATAATTTCAGTCTTCGCGGCAGCGGTGGTCAGCATTTAGGAGGCATTCCGATGGAGACTCTTCGTGGCTTTTCTGCCGTTCGTCCCTACGACTTGATCATCCTTCACTATGGACTCAATGTGGCAAACGAAAAACAGAAAGATTATGGTGGTTACATCGGTCAATTAGGCAAGGTCATCGACCAGATGCGAGAAGCCTATCCTCATGCCAGTATTCTTGTGGTCAGCATGGGTGATCGCGATAAGCGTGGCTCCGACGGACAGATGCACACCATGGGTGGTGTGAAGGAGATGGTGTCCTACGAGCGCAAGATGGCAAGCGACCATCATGTGGCATTCTGGAATCTCTACGAAGCCATGGGCGGCGACGGCAGTCTGGCTCGAATGACAGAAAAGAAACAAGCCAACCTTGATTATACACACATCAATTTTGCAGGTGGACGGCATTTGGCGGAACTGCTGTTTGATGTATTAATGAATGGGAAATCCAACTATGATAATCGTGTACGATAAGATTCGACATATCATCCTGTTGGTGTTCTGTGCACTATTCTTCGTCTGCTCTGGTGGAGACGAAGCCTTTGCGCAGTCCTTGACCACACCTTTCCCCTCTTCCTTCCGTAATGCCCAAGCCAATGAACTGATTGATGGTGCCACCTTGGCTCCTGTGTTTAGGAAGATACAGCAGCGTAAGACCGTCAAGGTGATGCAGATAGGTGACTCACATGTGAAGGGAAATATTCTTCCTCGTGCATTGGGCAACACCTTGCAAGGATTTTTTCCTCGTCTCGAATTCACCTATTATGGAATGAACGGTGCATGGGCACGTCGCTTCTATGAGCAGGACATGATTAACCGTGTGGCAGCCGAACATCCCGACCTCGTCATCGTGTCTTTCGGCACCAACGAGGCACATGGTGCCACACTGGATGAACGCACTCATGCCGAAACCATGCAGTTGCTCACCCAGCGCATCATCGAAAAATGTCCAGGCGTGTGTTTTCTCTTTACGACTCCGCCAGGCAGTTACATCTCTCAGCGTACGGGCAGTTATACGACAGGCACAGGGCGTCGTCGTCGCACACACTACACTACCGCAAAGGTTCCCAACCAGAACACCGCCAATGTGGCACGCAGTATCGTCAACTTCTGCCGCTCTCATCGCATGGCGGTGTGGGACATCTTCACCATCGCTGGTGGTTCATCGTCTGCTTGTTCCAACTGGCGTAATGCCGGACTCATGAACACCGACTGCATTCACTATCTTGCACAGGGATACACTTTGCAGGGAAAACTCCTTGGCGAGGCAATTTACAAAGCATACACGGGCACAGCCGTTTCGGGTAGCCAAACACGCATGATGCATGGCTCCACCCCCAAGCAGCAACAGCCCTACAAATCATTGAAAGGTTTTTAGGATAAATAAATGTTTGATATAGATTTTACACGCCTCATAGAGCAGTTGATTTATCAGCCTCAGTCCCCGATGATATTCTCCTCGGGCATTTTCCTGTTCTTGTTTTTAGGCTTCACTCTCATCTACAACCTCTTGGGCAAGGCTGACACCCTTCGCATCCTCTTCGTCACCCTCTTTTCTTACTACTTCTATTATAAAAGTAGTGGTCTCTTCTTCTGGCTCTTGGCATTGGTCACCACTTCCGACTACTTCATTGCCAAGGCGATAGCCCAAGTGAAAGAGAAAGGTGGGGTGGCAAAGACCCTCGTCTTCCTCTCCCTCCTTCTTGACCTCGGACTGTTGATCTTCTTCAAGTACACCAACTTCTTGGGTGAAAGCATTTGTACATTGTTGGGAAACTGTGGCGTTCATGTGCCATCATATATCACAGGCAGTTATCTGCAAGGTGTCGTATGGCAGCCACGCGACATTTTCCTGCCCGTTGGCATCTCCTTCTTCACCTTCCAGTCCCTCAGTTACACCATCGATGTCTATCGCGGCAACATCAAGCCACTCAATCGACTGCTCGACTATGCTTTCTATGTATCCTTCTTCCCGCAGTTGGTGGCAGGTCCCATCGTCCGAGCCCGCGACTTCATCCCTCAGATTCGTCGTCCCCTCATCGTGACTGAGCAAATGTTCGGCACAGGTGTCTTCCTCATCATCGCTGGACTCTTCAAGAAAGCCGTCATTTCCGACTATATCTCTGTCAACTTCGTTGAACGCATCTTCGACCAGCCCGACCTCTATAGCGGACTTGAGAACCTCCTTGCCGTCTATGGCTACACTCTTCAGATTTATTGCGACTTCTCCGGCTACTCCGACATGGCCATCGGCATCGCCCTCCTGCTCGGATTCCAGTTCCCAAAAAACTTCGACAGCCCTTACAAGTCAGCCTCCATCACTGAGTTCTGGCGCCGTTGGCACATCAGCCTCTCCTCCTGGCTCAAAGACTACCTCTACATTTCCCTTGGTGGTAACCGCCACGGCAAGTTCCGCCAGTACTTCAACCTCCTCATGACCATGCTCCTTGGCGGTCTTTGGCATGGTGCTTCTCTCAACTTCATCCTTTGGGGTGGCTTCCACGGCATCCTCCTCTGCCTCGACAAAATCTGGCACTCCCTTTGCGGTGTGCTCAGCCCACTCACCTACTTGCCAAGCAAGCGCAATCCCAATCCAACGAAAAATTGGTTTGTGGTGATGATCGGTGGAGTGGTGACCTTCCATCTCGTCGCAGCCCTGTGGGTGCTCTTCCGTGCTCCCTCCTTCGGCATTGCCGAACAGATGTTCTATCAAATATGGAACAAGTTCGAGCCTCAGATATTCTTCCAGTGGCTTACCTCCTACAAAGCCGTTGCCCTTCTCATGCTTCTTGGCTATGTGCTCCACTTCATGCCCGAGTTTATCTCCGACAAGGCAAAGGACTTCGTTGCCCGCTGTCCGTTGGTGGTCAAGGCCATCCTCATCGTCGTCCTCGTCTTCGTCGTCATTCAGATTAAGTCGAGCGACGTCCAGCCTTTCATCTATTTCCAATTCTAAAAGAGAATGGAGGTCACCGATGTGAAAAAACACTTTTCAGATGCTAATGCCCCCATGCGCAACATCGCTGAGGGGTTACGCGATGGCACTCCCATCGCCCTCGGTTACTTTGCCGTGGCCTTCTCGCTTGGCATCATTGCCAAGAAGGCAGGACTGACCGCCCCCATGGGCTTCTTCAGCAGTTTTTTCACCCGTGCCTCCGCTGGCGAGTACGGTGTCTATACCTTGGTGGCGATTCATGCCACCTATGTGGAACTCATTGCCATGTGTCTCGTCACCAACCTCCGCTACATGCTGATGAGTGCTGCCCTCTCGCAGAAACTGGCACCAGCCACCTCATGGTTTCATCGACTGCTCATGGCATGTTGCATCACCGACGAAATCTTTGGCATCTCCGTCAATCATCGAGGCTACACACCCCCTGCCTACACTTATTCGGCAGCCCTCATCTCCTCCCTCTTCTGGGCAGGCGGCTGTGCCACAGGCATCGTGGCAGGAGGTATGCTTCCCACCTCCATCGTTGCAGCCCTCAGCGTGGCACTCTATGGCATGTTTTTGGCCATCATTGTGCCTCCAGCCCGTGACGACCGCAACGTGCTCTATGCCCTCATCGCCAGTTTCCTCTTAAGCGGCATCTGTGCCGTCGCGCCCATTGTCAGTCAATGGAGCAGCGGCACACGCACCATCCTGCTCACCCTTCTCATCTCATCGGCCGTGGCATGGTTCCGACCCGTCAAAAACAGCGAATCAAATGGAACAGAATAGCCCTATCCTCTACATCCTATTGGCGATTTTGGTCACGAACCTGATTCGCGTCCTGCCCATGCTGCTCATCAAGGGCCCCATCCACAACACCTTCCTGCGCAGTTTCCTCTATTACGTGCCCTATGTCACCCTTGCCGTGATGACCTTCCCTGCCATCATCGAGACCACCCTCACCCCACTCGCAGGAATCATCGCCCTCGTCGTCGGCCTTATTGCCTCATGGTTCAAACTGGGACTCTTTCCTGTTGCCATCATCTGCTGCATCATCGTCTATCTCATCGACACGCTCCTGCCGATGCTCTGATGTACACCAAGTGGTGTAACACCAGTTGGTGTACATTACTATTTGTTTTGTAACTAAAAGAAAAAGAATAGAATAGTTAAAAAAGCATAATGTTTACCACATGGTGAACATAAGTGTTGTATATATGTATGATTCTTCTTAACTTTGCCCCGTCATCATGAAAAGGAGGACAAGATATGAGTAAACCCTTTGTCTATGGAATGTCGGTGGAAGGTGAGAACTTTACCGACCGCGAAGTCGAAACTAAACGCTTGGTGCTGAACTTTGAGAACGGCATCAATTCAATCCTCATTTCTCCTCGGCGAATGGGGAAAACGTCGCTGGTGAAAAAAGTAAAAGGTATGGTTGAAAGCAGCGACATTAAGGTGGTCTATATGGATATATACCAATGTCGCACAGAGTATGACTTTTATGAGAAGTTTGCCTCGGCTATCATTCAATCCACGTCGACGAAGATGGAGAAAATGCTTGCTACAGCCAAGGAATTCATCATGAGCATTGCCCCTAAGATTGTGTATAGCCCAGAACCTAATACTGATTTCTCGCTCTCGCTCGGCATCAATCCACGCACCAACCCGCCTGAGGAGATTTTGAGCCTGCCCGAAAGAATTGCAGAAAAGCGTGGTGTGAGGATGGTGGTATGCATTGACGAATTCCAACAAATAGGCGAGATGACCAACTCCCTGATGATTCAGCGGAAAATACGCAGCGTATGGCAACACCATCAACACGCATCATATTGTCTGTTTGGCAGTAAGCGACATTTGATGGAAACTTTGTTCTATAGCCGTAGCATGCCCTTCTATCAGTTTGGTGATATGTTTTTCCTGAAAAGGATTCCAACAGAAAAGTGGGTACCGTTCATCATTGGGCGATTCCAGTTTGCAGGAAAAAAAATTTCCGAACAGTGGGCTGAAAAGATTTGCCAGACGGTGGAAAACTACTCTGCCTACGTGCAGCAACTGGCTTGGAATGTGCTGGCTTTGACCGAAAAGGAAGTCACTGAACAAGTGTTTCAAGAGGGAATGGAAGCCACAATGTCGCAGGTGATTCCTCTATTTGTAGAACAAACGGCCAATTTCTCCACTTATCAACTCAATCTGCTTCGTGCTATTTGTCGCGGCTATCATGGTGACTTTGGTACGAAAGAGGTGACAAATCAGTTCTATTTTGGAACCCGTTCCAACCTGCCCAAACTAAAAAAGACACTGATTGAAAGGGAAATAGTAGAACAGACAGAACAAGGTCTTTACATTGCCGATCCGCTCTTTAAGGTGTGGTTCAGCCGAGAAATGATGTAGGTGTCAATGCGGTGTTATGGTGTGATAGCACCTTTTACGGTTGGGACTTTTTCCTGTTACCATCATTTGCTGTGTCATTGTCTATCTCATTGACACGATTTTTTATGCTACAGGTATCGACATTGTGAATGCAGAACCGAAGTCGATCCCTACCGACGGAAAGGTCTACAGCATCGATGGACGCTATATCGGCACACTTGGCGTAGGTGGCTTCACGATGGATGCACTCAACAAGGGCATCTACATTGTAGGTGGCAAGCGAGTGATGGTGAAGTGACGTAGTTCTATTAATTGATAATGAAGGGGGGACGCCTGCAAGCGCCCCCCCTCTATTTGTCGTCCAGTTCCGGCTGGTACTCGTAGCCGTTCTCCGCAATCGCCTGCTGCAAGGGCTGGTGCGGATAGAACCGCAGTTTCACCCCTTTGATGCTGATTTCTGGGGTGTCCAGCTCCTCGGCCGTGGCGGCAGACTCCGAACTGATGACTGGCTTGAGCGTGCCGATACCATCAATGCGAACTGAACGCCCGATTTTCAGATAATGCGCAATGCGATCCATCAGAGCGGTCACTACACCTCTCGTCTTGCTGGGATGCTCCCCACACGATTCTGCACACTCTTTCACCACCTCCTTGAATGTCACGATAGGCAATGCGGGCGACTGATACACCCATGCCTCGTGCAGCCCGTCTGGCCGCACGATTTTCTTTCTTGCTTTCCTTACTGCTAACATACGTTTCCTTTCTTTAAGATTCTCAAAAGGGGTGAGACTCTCACCTATACCACACGTGAGACTCTGACCTATACCATAGGTGAGACTCTCACCCCTTTTGAGGTACAAAGATAGGCATTCGGCAGGACATTAGCAAACAGAAAGAGGGGAAACGTCACTTCCTTCTCACTCTTTCCCCTTTTTTCTTTCCCTCCGTATCAAAACAGGCCTCCTCTATCCTCATAAATCCACTTTTTTTACAAAAACACTTGGAACATCAAAAATAAATCGTACATTTGCAAAAACAAACTGAAGTGAACATGAGAACCAGACAAGAATATGTGGATATCATCAAGTCTCATGCCGATGAGTTGCGCTCACGTTTCGGCATCACATCTCTGTTGCTGTTCGGCTCTGTGGCCAGAAACGAGCATCATGAAGGGAGTGATGTTGACTTGTTTGTGACCATGCCACCAAAGTTGATGAACCACATTGCGGCGGCTCAGTATCTGAAAGAATTGTTGGGCAATGATGTTGATTTGATACAGGAGCATCGTCACATGCGTCCTTTTTTCCGTGAACAAATAGAACGAGATGGCATCACTATCATATCGGCAACTGCAAATAGTTGAAGACTATCTTGGGCAGATACATCATGCCATTCTTGATTTGAAGGAATGAAACAAGGGCATTGATAGCCCTGACACATGGTTCATGTCTGCCGATGGGATGAAAACATTGGCAGCCAATTGTATGCTGCTTGAAGCAATCGGTGAAGGCTTCAAAAAAGTGGATGTCCTGACAAAGAAGCAGTTACTGCCTTCTCGCCCCGAAATACCATGGAAACAAGTGATGGGGATGCGTGACCATATTGCTCACGGCTACTTTGATATCAATTCCGACCTCGTGTGGGACACCATACAAAATGATTTGTCCCCTTTGCAGGAGGCTGTTGAATTTCTGATTAAGAACCTATATACCATCATTCCGGTGGATGATGAATTAGTGTAAAAATAGGAAAACGATTAATCATAGATGGGTTGGAGATTCAGAAAGATAGGGGAAACGTCACTTCCTCTTCACTCTTTCCCCTTTTTTCCTTCCCTCCGTATCAAAACAGACCTCCTCTATCCTCATAAATCCACTTTTTTTACAAAAACTCCTCCCAACCTTTTTGGCTTTTCTTTTTTTTCCGTACTTTTGCCCTTGCAAGCGTTCGGCATCCGTGCCGTCCGTGCGCAGACATTGTGGGCATATTGAATCAACGTATTCAATTCTGAAGGTTCTACGTTCAAAAATAGTCCGACCAGACAAAACAGTGAACCGGAGGAACGGGATACGCTCATGTTTGGGCGTACCCTTTCCTTTCATTTCACTGTAAAGGTTAACTCTTTGGTCGGACGCTACCTGAACGTAGGAATGAAACACGGAAAGCGGTACGCTTCTTTTGTGCCCAATTTTATGAATAATTAGATTTCAAAAGCGTCCGACCAACTATGCATGAGAATCTAAAAAGAGAGGATTGTTCCCCTATGTCAAGGTGTTCTGGCACGAAACGCCTTAATGTATGTGCCATATTGGCACTTCTCAAAGAAAAACTTCTATTTCCTTTCAAACAGGATTGGTTCTATTTCTTATTGTTATGGGTGCTCATTGCCCTCCCCAATTGCTATTCACAATTGGGACATCCTACTTATGCAGTCTATCTCGCCATGATGTATTACATCATCGCATATATCTTTGTGGTGATGCTCAATTTATTTCAGAAAATTGCAAGGGTGTTGAAGCCTATAGTATTCATTCTGACAACATTCTTCACCATATTGAATCTCTATTGCTATCATGTATATGGATGTCTACTTTCTAATGATTTCATTCAAATCATGGCAGCCACTAATCCAGATGAGGCGAAAGAATACTTTGATACATTCATCTCCGGGAAACAAGTTGCCTTGTTCTTTTCTATCATTGTTCTCAGTATCGTCATTGCTATTCTACTTTCCAAAATACAAAAGGTGAGTTGGGGAAAATTATGGATAGTTGCAGGTGGAATGTTGTTGATTTCTATCTGTGCCATATGGCGTAACTCCGGCATCATCCAAGAAGAATTTGTGGACAAAGAGCGTTGGACTTTTAACTTTGAAGAAGTTGTGGATTTGAAGAATCACCCAACTCACCCTCAAATTGAAGAGTGTGATAGCATTCACCCTTCACGGATTATCATTATATTGGGTGAATCATTTTCACTGAACCATAGTTCCTTGTATGGATATAAAAGAAATACGAATCCGCTTTTGAAAAAGCAAGTGGAAGACGGGAATCTGTTCGTCTATAAGCAGGTAACGAGTCCCTGCTCTCACACTACCGCGGCTTTCAAATATTTGTTGAACACATATCAAATAGGTCATGAAGATGGTTTTCCGTGGTATGAACATACCAATATCATTGAAGTGGTGAAAATTGCCGGGTATTATACAGCATGGATTTCCAACCAATCTGAAAAAGGTATGTTTGACAATCTCCCCAGTGGACATGCTCAGTTGTGCGATGAGAAATTTTTCTTAGAGAATGAAAAGAAATCCGATAGGTGTGACGGAGGACTGATAGGAAAAGAATCTGCCAAGACTCGAGGAAAGGACGTCGTTTTCTATCATTTTATGGGACAGCACGAGAAGTTTGAAGAGCGCTATCCGCATGATTACGAGCAGTTCAACGGAAAAGACTATGAGGAGTGTCCTGAACATCAAAGAAAAATTTTGGCAGCCTACGACAATGCTACCCTTTACAACGATTTCGTCGTCAACTCCATCATGGACAGATACAAGGAGCAAGATGCTGTTGTATTCTACTTCTCCGATCATGGATTAGACCTTTTTGATACCGACCCCAACTATTTTGGACATGCAAAAGCAACGGAGGAATCGCAAGCACAAGGCAAGAAAATACCATTCATGATCTATGTTTCCCCTGTTTTCCAAGAACTCCATCCTGACAAAATAGAGAAGATAAAGTCTTCTACGAACAAGCCGTTCTGCACGGATAAATTCATTTATGCCGTCATGGATGTTGCAGGCTATCGGTTTGTGAACAATAATGACGTGGAGAAATATTCTATATTTCAGTAAACGTTTTTTTAGCTATTCTGGAGGATACAGAAATTAATGGTATATGATGATGAAACGAATGCATTTCCTGGGAGGATGTGCCTTCCATCAGAACTATTACATTACCCGTGCTGTCATCAACGTCAGCACCCAAACAGTGGACATCGTCAACAACCTCCCACACCTCACCTTTGACTGAACATACAAAAGATTTATTTGCCAAGAACAGGGTGGTTTTCAGTCTGTAACAGAGAAAAAACACGCCTTTTCACAACTTTGTGAATCACAAGTTTGTGAAAAAGTGTGTTTTTTCTTTTTGCCCCAACCAAATAATTATCCTGAAAGGATTATCTTTATCCCAAATTGGTCATTAAGAAACAAATTACCATAATTAAAATAATTTTATCCACAAATTATCATAATTATAGAAATTAGTGGGTGAAATTATGATAATTATTCAAATTTGTTTTACGACAGAGCCACGAAGTGGCCTAATGACCGATTCGGGTTTATTGGATATAATTCTCAAAAGAGCATAAAAAGGGCTGACTTCCTCGTCGGAGCCAGCCCTTTTATTATAATATGTGTGTATCTTATTCCTGCACGTAGTTTGGCAACTGCTCAACATCGAATGCGTTGATGTAGTTGCTGTGTTTTGCCACTTCGCTCTCGGCATGGTTTGTGGACTTTCTTTAATGAATTATCCTTTTGAGATTATCTTTTTGGGATAAAAGTTTGTTGGATTGTGGGAAAAGCGGTATTTTTGTAGCGAAAATAACATTTAATGCTTGTGGTCATGATAGAAAACCCTTTCATCACCTACGGATATGAGTCGCCAGAATATTTCTGTGACCGTGAGGCTGAGGCGGAACAACTGATGTCTCTGCTTGTGAATGGCAATCATACAGCACTGATTTCTCCTCGCCGCATGGGAAAGACGGGGCTGATTCGCCATTGCTTTGCCAATCCTCGTTTGAGTGAGCATTACTACACGTTCTTGATTGACATCTATGCAACCAAGACGTTGCAGGACATGGTGTATCAGTTGGGGCACGGCATCGTGAGGCAGCTGAAACCTCGGGGGCAGGCGGCCATTGACAAGTTTCTGCAAGTGGTCACATCGTTGCGCACTGGCATTTCTTTTGATGGACAGGGTAATGCCAGTTGGAATCTTGGCATTGGCGACATCAAATCTCCAGTTTTCACGCTGGAAGAGATTTTCAGTTATCTTCAGTCGGCAGAGAGGCCATGTATAGTGGCTATAGATGAGTTTCAGACCATCTCTCAATATCCGGAGAGCAATGTGGAGGCAATGCTCCGTACCTACGTTCAGCAGTGTCGTAATGCGGTCTTTGTCTTTTCTGGTTCACAACAAAGTATGATGAGTGAGATGTTTTCTTCCCCTGCTCGTCCTTTCTACCAGAGTGTGTCGCTGATGTTTTTGAAACCTGTGCCGCTGGAAGCGTATGAGGTTTTTGCAAAGAAGCACTTCCTTGACTATGGGAAAGATATAGCAGATGGAGTGGTCAGCACGATATATGAACGTTTTGACGGTATCACATGGTACATCCAGAAGATGCTCAATCAATTGTTTGCCATTACTCCGAAAGGTTATACCGTCTCACTTGCTGACATTGATAAGGCTGAGAGTCAAATCGTCCATCAGAATGAGGAAGCCTATAAGGATATGCTTTTCCAACTCACAACTAAGCAGCGTGACCTCTTCATCGCTATCAGCAAGGAAGGGAAGGCAAGTCAGATCACTGGGTCTTCTTTCCTGAAACGTCATCACCTGCCTTCTGCCAGCAGTGTGCAGAAAGCAGCTTCTATCCTTCTGACCAAGCAATTGCTGACTCACTATCAAGGAGTTTATGAACTTTATGATAAGTTCATGGCGACTTGGTTGAGAAGATGTTGATATGGACTTTGTTTTTTCCTTAGCATAAAAAGGGCTGACTTCCTCGTCGGAGCCAGCCCTTTTATTATAATATGTGTGTATCTTATTCTTGTACGTAGCTTGCCAACTGGTCAACGTCGAGGGCGTTGATGTAGTTGCTGTGCTTGGCCACTTCGCTCTCGGCGTAGTTCATGAAGACCACGAGGGACTTGCTGAAGAGTTCGGGGGCGCGCTGGGTGTCCTGAAGAAGGAGGTGGCTCATGATGACGTAGGCAGTCATCTCGTAGAGCTTGCGGGCGCAGAGGTCGAGGAAGTCCTGATTGCCTGGAGCCTTTGCTGCCTCGATGGCTGCGGTCAACTTCTCGTTCATTGCCTTGATGCGCTCTGCATAAGCAGCATATTCAGCAACAACGGGTTCTGCTTCGAAGTCCTTGATGACGTTGGCATAGAAGCCTGAGGTGATGTAGCGGATAGCGGCTACGGTCTGCAACTGAGTGGTACCCTCGTAGATGGACATGATGCGGGCATCGCGATAGACACGCTGGCACTTGTACTCAAGCATGAAGCCTGAACCGCCGTGTACCTGAATGGAATCGTAGGCAGATTCGTTGGCGAACTCGGAGTTCATACCCTTGGCGAGTGGCGTGAAGGCGTCAGCCAGCTTGCTGTACTTCTTGAACTCGTCGCGCTCTTCTGGAGTGAGCTTGCGCTCCTTGCTGATGTCGTCGAGAGCCTTGTAGATATCGACGTAGCGGGCAGTCATGTAGAGGAGTGAACGACCTGCATCGAGCTTTGCCTTGATGCGGGCAATCATGTCGTAAACGGCTGGGAAGTGGATGATTTCCTTACCGAACTGCTTGCGGTCGCGGGCGTAGTTGATGGCCTCTTCGTAGGCTGCCTGTTCTGCACCTACTGACTGGGAGGCGATGCCAAGACGGGCACCGTTCATCAGCCCCATGACGTACTTGATAAGACCGAGTTTTTCGGAACCACAGAGTTCTGCCTTGGCGTTCTTATAGACGAGTTCGCAGGTGGGGCTGCCGTGGATGCCGAGTTTGTTTTCGATGCGGCGCACGTTGACACCGCCGTTGCGCTTGTCGTAGATGAACATGGAGAGGCCGCGGCCGTCGCGAGTGCCTTCCACAGAACGTGCCAGCACGAGGTGGATGTCGGCGTCGCCGTTGGTGATGAATCGCTTCACTCCGTTGAGTCGCCAGCAGTTCTCCTTCTCGTCGAAGGTGGCTTTGAGCATCACAGACTGGAGGTCGGAACCTGCATCAGGCTCGGTGAGGTCCATTGACATGGTTTCGCCGGCACAGACACGGGGAATGTAACGCTTGCGCTGGTCTTCGTCGCCGAACTCATAGAGGGTTTCGATGCAGTCCTGGAGTGACCAGATGTTTTCGAAGCCAGCATCACCTTCAGCAATCATTTCGTTGGCTGCGGTGTAAACCACGTTGGGCAGGTTGAGACCGCCGTAACGACGTGGCATGGTCATGCCGCAGAGACCAGCCTTGATGGTGGCATCAAGGTTTTCGTAGGTCTTGCTGGCATAGCGCACACGGCCGTTCTCGCAGTGGGGGCCTTCGGCATCGACATCCTCAGAGTTGGGGCCGATGATGTTGGCATTGATGTCGCCTGTGATTTCGAGCAGGCTGTCATAGTTCTCCTGTGCATCCTCGTAGTCCTTGGGTGCATAGTCGTACTGACCGTAGTCAGCATAGTTGCGTTCCTTGAGTTCTACAATACGCTGCATCAAAGGATGCTGCATGTGAAACTTTATCTCAGGAACATCTGTATAGGAATTAGCCATAATTATTTCGAGTTCTTTTTGTAGTACTTAATGAGTTTTGGAACAACCTCTTCGATGGTGCCGTTGATGATGTAGTCGGCAATCTGGTTGATAGGTGCCTGTGGGTCGTTGTTGATGGAGATGATGATGCCGGACTCCTTCATGCCTGCCACGTGCTGGATAGCACCAGAGATACCGCAAGCGATATACACCTTAGGACGAACGGTGGTACCCGTCTGACCAATCTGACGGTCGTGGTCAATCCAACCTGCATCGACAGCAGCACGGCTGGCACCTACCTCTGCGTGGAGTTCTTTGGCGAGTTCGAACAGAAGGTTGAAGCCTTCGGGACCACCTACACCATAACCACCGGCGATGACGATAGGAGCACCTTTGAGGTTGTGCTTTGCCTTCTCCACGTGGCGGTCGAGCACCTTCACCACATAGTCGGTGAGAGGGATGTACTTAGCCACGTCGTGCTTCACCACTTCTGCCTTATAGTTCTCGTCGAGGATTTCCTTCTTCATCACACCGTCACGAACGGTTGCCATCTGTGGGCGATGCTCGGGGTTGACGATGGTGGCGATGATGGAACCACCGAAAGCGGGACGAATCTGGTAGAGTTGGTCTTCGTAGTGCTTATCGACCATGTTGCCCTCAGCATCCTTCACCTTCATGTCGAATGAGCCAATCTCCAACTGTGTGCAGTCAGCTGTCAAACCAGAATGGAGTGCAGAAGACACACGAGGGCCAAGGTCACGACCGATGACGGTAGCACCCAAAAGGCAAATCTGTGGCTTTTCTTCCTTGAAGAGGTTCACCACTGCAGAAGTGTGTGGAAGAGATGTGTATGGGAAAAGACCTTCAGCATCAAAGATGTGTACACGGTCAACACCGTAAGGAATCACTTGTTTTTCAACGCCATCGAGGTTGTAGCCTACGAGGACAGCCTCCAACTGTACACCAAGCTGGTTGGCGAGTTTGCGACCTTTGGTGCAAAGCTCCAAACTTACGTCAGCAACCTTGTTGCCTTCAAGTTCACAATATACAAATACGTTGTTCATATTTATCCGATGGTGTTGCTTTCCATGAGTTCAACAATCAGGCTCTCTACATCTGCATCAGAAGATGTGAGTGTCTTGTTTTCTTTCGCTTTGAAGACAATGCTCTTCACCGCCTTCACGTTGGTGGGAGAACCTGCCTTACCAATCTGTGCTGGATCAGCCTCGATGTCCGCAGCACCCCAAGTGGTGAACTCGCGGTTCTTGTTTGCCCATACACGCTTCACGTTGCGCACACGGCAAGGCGCAGCGCTTCCATTCACAGTCACAACGATGGGGAGAGGACCTTCCACCGTTTCGACACCACCGTCGATGTGACGCTTAGCCACAATCTTCTTGGCAGCCTTGTCGAGAGAGATAATCTCTTCGGTGTAAGTGATCTGGGTGAGACCCAACTTCTCAGCCACCTGTGGACCTACCTGTGCAGTGTCACCATCGATGGCCTGACGACCGCAAAGAATAATGTCGTAGTCGCCCACCTTCTTGATAGCCTGAGCCAGTGTGTAGGAAGTGGCGAGGGTGTCGGCACCGCCGAGTGGACGGTCTGAGATGAGGATGCCCTCATCAGCACCACGATAAATACCTTCCTTCAGCACCTCAGCAGCCTTGGGCAGACCCATGGTGAGCATGGTGATGGTGGAACCAGGGTTAGCGTCCTTCAGGCGCAGAGCCTGTTCAAGGGCGTTCAAGTCCTCGGGGTTGAACACGGCTGGCAAAGCAGCACGGTTCACTGTACCCTCTGGAGTCATCGCATCGGGGCCGACGTTGCGTGTGTCGGGCACCTGCTTTGCGAGTACAATGATTTTCAAACTCATAAAGATTTTTTATTGATTGTTTTTGGTATGTATGTTTCGCTATTGGTTAGTCTTGCCCATAATAATGGCAAAATATTAGCAGTTGCAAAGGTACGACTTTTTTTTCTGTTCCACAATGAAATAAAGCATTTTTTAATGCTCAAAAGCATGAAAAGAGTGCAAAAAGTGGTTGGCGTTTGTCTAAAGTGGGTCAACGTCGTAGTAAATGTTGAGGTTTTTAGCAACAGGTAAGGAGAGCATCTGCTGTTGGATGGCGATGAGATTTTTTCTTACTTTCTCGGTGGATGTCTGTCGTTCAATCTTGAGCATGATCTTGCGGATGTAAAGGGAATGGAGACGTGCGATGGGTGGTCGGTCGGGACCGAGGACACGCTCTCCGAAGATTTGGCGGAGACGTTCAGCCATGTCGGATGCAAGGTGCTCAAGCAGTTCGTCGTCTTTGTGGCGCAAATAGACGTAGATGAGACGACGGAATGGGGGGTAGTGGAACAGTTGACGCTCTGTCATTTGGGTGTAGAACATCTGCCAGTAGTTGCCTTGGGTGATTTGGCGGATGATGTCGCTTTCTGCCGAACGAGTCTGTAGGATGACGTGTCCGGCAGTGTTGTTACGTCCGGCACGTCCTGCCACTTGGCTGAGTGTCTGGAAGGTGCGCTCGTAACTGCGGAAATCGGGTAGGTTGAGCATGGTGTCAGCATCGAGGATGCCCACAACGGACACATGGTCAAAATCAAGCCCCTTAGTGACCATTTGGGTACCGATGAGGATGTCGGCTTTGTGTTCGGAGAAGTCGCTGATGATGCGCTCGAATTGTGTACGGGTGGTGGCTGTGTCGAGATCCATGCGGAGGGTGGTGGCACCTTCGAACAGGTGGGCGATTTGTTCCTCCACTTTTTCCGTTCCTGTACCGATATCGGTGAACTTGTCTTCCTCACAGGCGGGGCAGCGTTCGGGGATACGGGTTGTGTAACCACAGTAGTGACAGGTGAGGGTGGAGGTTTTCTTGTGGAGTGTCAAAGTGACGTCACAATGGGGACATCGGGGCACCCATCCACAGGTTTTGCATTCAATGAAGGAGGAGAAGCCGCGACGGTTTTGGAACAGGATGATTTGTTCCTTGCGTTCGAGAGCTGCTCGCATCACTTCGATGAGTCGGGGGGAAAACACACCCTTCATTTGGCGTTTGCGCTTGGCTTCCTTCGTGTCGACAATTTCGATGGTGGGCAGTTGCATGTCACGGTAACGTTGGGTGAGTTGGACGTAGCCGTATTGTCCCTTGTGTGACAAGTGATACACCTCGAAAGATGGGGTGGCGGTACCTAAAAGGGTCTTGGCACCAAACATTTGTGCCAGCATGATAGCGGCATTGCGTGCATGGTAACGAGGGGCAGGTTCTTGCTGTTTGTAACTTTGTTCATGTTCCTCATCGACAATGACCAACCCGAGATTCTGGAAAGGGAGGAAGATGCTGGAGCGCACACCGAGGATGAGTTGGTAGGGTCGTTCGGAGGCTTGCCGTTTATAGACATCAAGTCGTTGGATGTCGGTAAACTTGGAATGATAGACTCCCATGCGGTCGCCAAAGAAATGGTGGAGACGCTCGGTGATTTGGGTGGTGAGGGCTATTTCTGGCAGGAGGTAGAGCACTTGCTTGCCTTTAGCCAAGTAGTTGTTGATGAGGTGAATGTAAATCTCTGTCTTTCCCGAAGAAGTGACCCCGTGAAGAAGGGTGACGTTCTTGGAAAGGAAGGAGGTCTCAATTTCCGCAAAGGCTTTCTCTTGCGCAGGATTGAGCGGGTTGCATGGACAGGCGTAGTGGGGAGTGGCTGTTGCTTTTCCGCTTCGTCGGGTACGGGCCGATTCTTTCAGTGCTGCCTCGTCTTTCGGCTTCATGGCACCAGGCAGGGCAGCCTTCATCACGTCACCGAGAGGACAGATGTAATAGTTGGCAATCCATTGCCAAAAGGCGAATTGCTGCTCGTTCACGACAGGGTGGTCATCGAGTACCTCTATGATGGCTTTGACTTCCACTCCCTCAGGCGTGTTGTTGTGGGTGTTGAGCACTACACCCGTGTAGATTTTGTTCTTGCCGAGGGGCACAACAACTCGACAGCCTCGCATCACTCGAGTTTCCATGTCAGAAGGAACGAGGTATGTGAAGCTGTCGAATGGTATAGGGAGTGTGATGTCTGCAAACATCAATTAGAAGAGGTAAGTCAGAGAAATCTGGTGAGTGTTGTTTCTCAGTTTGCCCTTCACGGCTTGACCAGCTGTGTTGAGGAATGTGGTTTCAGCGGTCTTGCCGATGCCGATGTTGTAGTTGTATCCCACGCGTACATGGCTGAGTGCAGTGACACCGCAACCTACGTTCCAAGAGAACTCGGACTTTTTCAGTTCCCAATCGTCGTCAAATCCTTTGTAGTTGGAGAGTCTCCAGTTTCTGTCGCCTACGTTCCAAGAAAATTGGGGACCAGTAGCGAAATAGACGCTGGCAATGCTGCTGAGACCGATGGTGTATTTGGCATTGATGGGGAGAGACACATAGTGAAGAGTCTTGTTGGCCTCGTTGCCGTCTTCAACAACACCAATTACCTTGTTGTCGTAGAGCAATGCGATATCGGCACCAAGACCTGCCAATGGGATGGTCACATCAGCAGTGACACCTGCAAAGAAACCTGTGCGGTTCTTTCCGTCAAAATTGCTGCTCATGTTCTTGATACTGACATTGTCAACATTGAGACCGCCCTTGATACCGAACTTAACTTGTGCCTGAGAAGGCAATGCGAAAATGAGTGCTGCAACGATGACAGCGAGAGTCAAAATGTTCTTTTTCATACCTTTGTAAAAATTTGAGAATGTGTGTAAAAAGATTTTGTTCGCAAAGTAAGCACTTTTTTTTTGAATGAGGAAATATTTCTATAAAAAAGTTTTTGTTTACTATTTCAAAGTTTGCAACTCGTTTGTGAGTAAGACTCACGTTCGGATATGGCGGTATCGTAAAGTCGAGTTGCCAAATCGGGCTTTACAATCGCATTGTCCCCCACTTTTTTGTGTTTATCTTTGTTGTTTGTAAATCAATTTATTACATGATTGTTAACATCCCTGTTGATAAGTTTTTTGAAAAAAAAGTGTAAAAGTGTGGGGAATTGTGGGGAATAATACTTATATTTGCACATTGTTTAACGTGCATGGTCAAAAACGACTGAAAATCAGCACCAACAAATTTGAAAGAGAAATGACAAACAGATTCATCGGTGACTACGGAGCCAAGACGGATGCGAAGGGTAGGGTTTTCTTGCCCGCACCGTTTAGAAAGGTGCTCGAAGCGGAGGGCGAAAAGAGCCTTGTGCTTCGTAACGACGTGTTCCAGAAATGTCTGGTGCTCTATCCTGAATCTGTGTGGAATGAACAACTGGATGCGCTGCGTGGACAGGTAAACCAGTGGAACAGCAAGCAACAGATGATGTTGAGGAAGTTTGAGGCTGATGCGGAACCGATTGAACTGGATGGCAACGGACGATTGCTGATTTCGAAGAGGAAACTGCAATATGCAGGAATTGAGGCAGATGTGCGCTTCTTGGCGATGGTGGACAGAATCGAGATTTGGAGTAAGCAAGCGTTGGATGAGTTGATGAATGACAGTGCAGGCCTCGGTGATGAGATGGAAGCAGCGTTTGGAGGACTTGACAGTTGAGAGATTGACCATTGAAAATTGAAACTTGGAGAGGATGGCTGAACAAGAGATGACATATCACGTGCCAGTGTTGCTGAAGGAGAGTGTGGATGGACTTAACATCGGTTCGGGAGGCATTTTTGTGGATGTGACATTTGGCGGTGGAGGACATAGCAGGGAAATCCTGTCGAGGTTGGATGTCAACGGACATCTGTACAGTTTTGATCAGGATGCGGATGCGGAGAAGAATGCGGACGGGTTTGATGAGGAGAGGTTTACGTTTGTGAGAAGCAATTTCCGTTTTCTGAAAAATTTCCTCAAATATCATGGAGTGGAGCAAATTGATGGACTGTTGGCTGACTTGGGAGTGAGTTCCCACCACTTTGACGACAGCGAACGAGGTTTTTCTTTCCGTTTTGAAGGGAAACTCGACATGCGGATGAATCAACGTGCAGGCAAAACAGCGGCAGACGTGGTTAACACATACGATGAGAAGCAATTGGCGGATGTTCTTTACTTGTATGGAGAACTGAAGCAGAGCCGAAAGATAGCCTCCGCAATTGTGAAGTCAAGGCAAACGAAGAAAGTGGAGACAATAGGTGATTTCTTGGATATTGTCAAACCATTCTTCCGCAATGAAAGGGAAAAGAAAGAACTGGCGAAGGTGTTCCAGGCGTTGAGGATAGAGGTGAATCATGAGATGGACGCTTTGCGTGACATGTTGAAAGGTGCAACGGAGATGCTGAAGCCGGGGGGAAGATTGGTGGTGATCACGTACCATTCGTTGGAAGACCGCATCGTGAAGAATGTGATGAAGACTGGCAATGCGGAGGGAGAGGAAGACAAGGACTTCTTTGGTAGGGTGAACACTCCGTATCGTTTAGTGAACCGTCAGGTTATCGTTCCGAGCGATGAAGAGATGACGAGAAACCCGCGGAGCAGAAGTGCCAAACTAAGAATTGCTGAAAAAATCTGAATTTCAATATCATTACAGAGGATATCCACGCCCAAGAAAGGCGATAAAGTGAGTTACACATTATTTATTTAATTAAAGGAAAGTTTTTTAGAAGAAGCCCCAACGATTCTATGTCGAGTAAAGAAGAAAAACAGAAAATTGGGTTGGAAGAGTTGAAGATAACTCCTCCAGATGATTTAGGGGCTGGCGATGAACTGAAAACAGAGGAACAGGAAGCAATCGAGGCGATTCGGAAGTTTACCGATGAGGATGGAGATGATATCGGTGAGTTATCGGTTAAATCAATCCTTGGCGGCGATTTTTTGATGAGCAAATTTATGGTCAAGCAGATCATGTTCGTGATGTTTTGTGTACTGCTGATGATTCTTTATACGGGTAACCGTTATGATAGTCAGCAGGATACAATTCTTATTGATAGTCTGCGGGGACGCTTGCAAGAGGTGAAATACAATGTGCTGACCCAGTCAAGCGAACTGATGAATTTGACGCGACAGTCGAACGTGGAGAAGAGCCTTCGCGGAACGCCAGACAGTTTGCTTCACAATTCCATCACGCCTCCTTTTTTGATTAAGAATCATGGTGGGGACACTCAGATGGAAGAGAATGATTTTGAAGAGGTGTTGGTGGATTCACAGGAGTTGGCGGTGCAAGAGAATGAAGACTCAAAGGATGAACAGAAGAAGATGGAAACAACAGGGATGGAGAATATGGAAAAGTCGGAAAAACAGAAGCACGGCAGCGATGAACAGGAGGTGAACAAGCAGGCAAGTGAGACGCAAGAGAGTCAGAAAACAGAAAAAACAGACGAACGATGAAATTTGACAAGAAATATATCAATACACGCATTACAGTCATTGTGGTGATTGCGGCGTTGATGATGATTGCTATTATCGTCCAGGCTGTTTTGACCGCAACGGTGGAGAATAGGAAGTGGAAGAAGGTGGGGGCTGTCAGTGTGAGTGACACGATGCTTCTGAAACCGAATCGCGGCAACATTTTGAGTGCCGATGGGCAGTTGATGGCAAGTAGCCTCCCTGATTATAAGGTGTATGTTGATTTCTTGGCGGGGGTTGAATGGTGGTATGATTCGATAGGGTCGGGCAAGAAGCAGAAGATCTATGACCCGAAGCAATTGGCGGAAAAGGATTCGATGTGGATGGCGAATATGGATTCCATCTGTCGAGGTCTGGAAAATATCTGCCCTAAATATACGGCTGATGAGTATAAGTCACATATGGTGGAAGGTTTGCAAAACCGTAAACGCTACTGGGAGGTGTGTCCGCATACAGTGTTGAACTTTATCCAATATCATCAATTGGCAAAGCTGCCGATCTTTAGTCTGAAGAACCGCAACAGGAGCGGTATGGTGGCAGAGGAACGCAACAACCGCAACAAGCCCTTTGGCTCGCTGGCTCGACGCACGTTGGGTGAGATGTTTGGAGCCAAGGATTCGGCACGTTCTGGTCTGGAACTGGCTTACGATTCGTTGTTGCGTGGTGAGCCAGGAAAGGTGCATAACAAGAAGGTGCTGTCGAAATATCTTTCCATTGTGGATAAGGAACCAGTGGATGGTTACGATCTTGTGAGCACCATTGATGTGAGCATGCAGGACATTTGCGAGAGTGCGCTCCGTGAGAAACTTCACGAACTGGATGCCTCGATGGGTGTGGTGGTGCTGATGGAGGTGAAGACAGGTGATGTGAAGGCGATTGTAAATTTGATGCGCTATGATGACGGTGAATATTATGAGGCGAGAAACTATGCGTTGGCAGCCTTGATGGAGCCAGGCTCCACGTTTAAGACCGCTTCTATCCTCGTGGCTTTGGACGATGGATACATTAAAACAACCGACTATGTGGAAACAGGAGGCGGTATCTGCAACATGTATGGGGCGATGATGAAAGATCACAACTGGCACAGAGGTGGATATGGAACCATTGATGTGCCGCACGTGTTGATGGTGTCGAGCAACGTGGGTGTGAGCAAGCTCATCGACAAGTACTATCACAATCAGCCCGACAAGTTTGTGGAGGGGCTGCGCCGCGTGGGCATCGGCACTCCGCTGGGCTTACCTTTCGATGGTGCTGCCAACCCCAATATTCGTATGCCTCATAAAGACAGTAAGGGTGGGTATAGAATGTCGGACAACTGGTCGGCTACCGCTTTGGCATGGATGTCTATCGGCTACGAAACACAGATTCCGCCCATCAGCACCGTTACGTTCTACAATGCCATTGCCAACAACGGCAAGATGGTGCGCCCGCGCTTTGCCAAGGGCATCTCGAAAAATGGCGAGATGGTGGAAGAGTTCCCCGTGGAAGTTATTCGTCCGCATATTTGCAAGCAGTCTGCGCTTGATGATATCAGAGGAATCCTTTATCGGGTGGTGAACGACAAGGATGGGCTTGGAAAGAGGGCGGGTAACCCCTACTTCCATGTGAGCGGAAAGACTGGTACTGCACAGGTGGCAACGGGTGGTGGCTATAAGGCTGGACACAACGAGCACTTGGTCAGTTTCTGTGGCTTCTATCCGTCGGAAGACCCGAAATATACCTGTATCGTGGCAATTCGCCATGCTTATTATGTGGCGAGTGGTGGTGGTCAGGCAGGTCCTGTGTTCTCGAAAATAGCACAGCGCATCTATTCGAAGAATGTGACGACAGACATCAACTTGGCGAAAGATTCGACAGCAGTTCATGTGCCTGATGTGAAAAATGGAAATGTTGTTGCGGCTCAATATGTGTTGCATGAATTGGGATTGAAGTCAGAAGGCGGTAAAGGTTATGAATGGGGAATGGCATCAGCAGGCAGCAAGTGTGTTGAATTTCAGCCCGTGAAGGTGAGTGACAACATTGTTCCCAATGTGTTGGGTATGGGTGCGAAAGATGCTGTTTGTGCGCTGAGCAATCGGGGAATGAAAGTGCGGATAAGAGGAAGGGGAAAGGTTGTCGGTCAGAGTGTGTCGAGCGGCAGTAAAGTGGTGAAGGGGCAGACGGTAACCTTGGAACTGAACTGAGATTTTAACCCTAACGCTAACATTAACCCTAACATTTGGCTTTAACTCCAATAACTCCTCTAACTCCTTTAACTCCAATAAACTAAAACTTCCGAAAATTGAACTTTAAACAATATAGAAAATGATGAAACTGAAGACTCTCGTAAACAGGCTCGATGTCCTTGAGGTCAAGGGCGATATGGAGCGGGACATTTGTGGTGTGCAGATAGATTCTCGCCAAGTGGCTGATGGACATCTTTTCATCGCCGTGAGGGGAACAGTGGCTGATGGGCATAACTACATTGACAAAGCGTTGGAGAAAGGTGCTGTAGCCATTCTTTGCGAGACGATTCCGGAGGATGCAGACGAGAAGGTGACTTATGTGAAGGTGGAAAATACCGAACAGGTAGTGGGACAAGTGGCAACTACGTTCTATGGTGATCCGACGAGCAAGATGAAGTTGGTGGGTGTGACGGGCACAAATGGAAAAACAACTATTGCCACTGTGTTGTATGAGATGTTCCGCTACATGGGACATAAAGTGGGTTTGCTTTCCACGGTGTGCAACTATATTGACGGTGTGGCGATTCCAACGGAACATACGACTCCCGATCCCATTACGCTCAATGCACTCTTGGCGCAAATGGTAGAAGCTGGATGTGAATATGTGTTCATGGAAGTGAGCAGCCATAGTATCGTGCAGAACCGCATCGGAGGTTTGACCTTTGCAGGAGGGTTGTTTACTAATATTACACGCGACCATCTTGACTATCACAAGACTTTTGAAAACTATATCAAGGCAAAGAAACTCTTCTTCGACCGTCTGCCCAAGGAGGCTTTTGCTATCACGAATGTGGACGATAAGAATGGGATGGTGATGGTGCAGAACACGAAGGCGCAGGTGAAGACTTATTCCGTGCAGAGTCCTGCTGACTTCAAGGCAAAGATTATCGAGTGCCATTTTGAGGGCATGTACCTTAATATCAATGGAAAAGAGGTGGGTGTGCAGTTCATTGGAAAGTTCAATGTCAGCAACCTCCTGGCGGTGTATGGTGCTGCCATCATGCTGGGTAAGGACGAGCAGGAAGTGCTGGTGGCTTTGAGTGCGATGAAGCCTGTCAACGGACGTTTCGAAGCACTCCGTTCACCTTCTGGTTACACAGCCATTGTCGATTACGCCCATACTCCAGACGCTTTGGAGAACGTGCTGAATGCCATTCATGGTGTGTTGGATGGGAAAGGTGAAGTCATCACCGTTTGTGGAGCGGGTGGCAATCGTGACAAGGGTAAGCGCCCATTGATGGCTCGTGAGGCTGTGAAGCAGAGCGACCGTGTCATCATCACCAGCGATAATCCCCGATTTGAAGAACCACAGGACATCATCAACGATATGCTGGCAGGGTTGGATGAAGAACAAATGAAAAAGGTGATTGCGATTGTTGATCGTCGGCAAGCCATCAAGACAGCCTGTATGATGGCGAAAAGTGGTGATGTGATTCTCGTTGCAGGTAAAGGGCATGAGGACTATCAAGATGTGAAAGGTGTGAAGCACCATTTCGATGACAAGGAGGAGGTGAGGGCATGTTTTTAGTTTAGGGTTTAATGCTCAGAGTTTAGGGTTTAGTGCTACTTTAATAGATTATGTTATACGACTTATTTAAATATTTGGATGGACTTGACATTCCTGGAGCGGGAATGTTCAGTTACGTGTCTTTCAGGGCTTTGACATCATTGATTCTTTCGTTGATTATATCAATGGTGGCAGGTGAGTATTTCATTAAGTATATGCGCCGAAAGAAGCACATAGAAGAGGCTCGTGATGCTTCCATCGACCCTTATGGCGTGCAGAAGAAGGGTGTTCCTTCAATGGGTGGTGTTGTCATCTTGGCTGCAGTTCTTGTGCCAGCCTTGCTGTTGGGCAAACTGAGCAATGTGTACATGGTTTTGCTGATTGCCACCATCGCATTCTTCGGCCTCATTGGTTTTATAGACGATAAGATAAAACTCGATGGCAACAAGGATGGTCTTTCGCCTCGCTTGAAAATGCTGTCCCAGTTGCTTTTTGGTGTTTGTGTGGGTTTGACTTTGTGGCTCAGCCCTGACGCCGTGGTGCGTGAGAACGTGGAGCGTGAGATTGGTGACAAGGTGGAAGTCTATCACATGAGTGAGTCGAGAAAAAGTACAGTGACGACTGTGCCTTTCGTGAAGAGCAACAACATTGACTATTATGAAGTGTTTGGATTCATTCAAGACGGTAAGGTCAAGCGTGCATGCGGATGGATTCTGTTTGTGTTGGTCACCACTTTCGTTATCGCTGCCGTCAGCAATGGTGCGAATCTGAATGACGGAATGGATGGTATGTGTGCAGGAAACTCTGCTATTATCGGTGTGACATTGGGTATCTTGGCATACGTGAGTGGTCATGTTCAGTTTGCCAGTTACTTGAATGTTATGTATATACCAGGAACGGAGGAGGTGCTGGTGTTTCTTTGTGCCTTTGTGGGTGCGCTGGTCGGTTTCCTCTGGTACAATGCCTATCCGGCAAAAGTATTCATGGGTGATACGGGTAGCCTTGCCATTGGTGGTGTGATAGCAGTTACAGCAATTATCATTCATAAGGAATTGCTGTTGCCCATCATGTGTGGCATCTTCTTGATGGAGAGTGTTTCGGTCATGCTTCAGGTGGCATATGCCAAGAAGGGTAATGCGCGGGGAGAAAAGTGGAGAGTGTTTAAACGGGCTCCGTTCCATGATCACTATCGCCATCGTATGGAGGATGGAGTAAAATACCTTATCAAGCGGCCGCATGGTTTGTTGTTTGAATCGATGATTACGACAAGATTCTGGATTGTTACAATCCTGCTTGCAGCCATCACTATCATTACGTTGAAGATTAGATAGTTTAGAGTTTAGGGTTTGGAGTTCAGAGATAAAAACCATAAATAAGATGAAAAGAATCGTTGTATTAGGAGCGGCAGAAAGCGGTGCAGGTGCTGCTGTGCTGGCAAAAAAGGAAGGTTTTGACGTGTTCGTCAGCGATATGTCAACCATCAAAGATAAATATAAGGAACTGCTAAATAATCATGAGATTGTTTGGGAAGAAGGACATCATACGGAAGAGTTGATTCTTAATGCGGACGAAATCATTAAAAGCCCAGGCATCCCTGAGAATGCGCCAATGATTTTGAAGATTAAGGAAAAAAATATCCCTATTATCTCCGAGATTGAGTTTGCGGGCAGATACACTGATGCCAAGATGATATGCATTACAGGTAGTAACGGCAAGACAACCACAACCTCGCTCATCTACCATATCTTGAAGCATGCGGGCTATAATGTGGGGTTAGCAGGCAATATCGGTAAAAGCCTTGCACTGCAAGTGGCAGAGGAACAGCATGATTACTATGTGATTGAGCTGAGCAGTTTCCAGCTGGACAACATGTATGATTTCAAGGCGGATATTGCCGTGCTGATGAATATCACACCAGACCATCTGGATCGTTACGATTTCAAGATGCAGAATTACGTGGATGCAAAGATGCGTATCATTCAGAATCAGACACCGAAAGATGCATTCGTTTTCTGGAATGACGACCCGATTGTGGCTGCCGAACTGAAGAAATACAACATCAAGGCAAGACTTTGTCCGTTCAGCGAGTTCAAGAGCAACAGTGTGATTGGTTATGTGGATCAAGATGAATATGTGATAGAGGGGCCTACACCTTTCAACATGGAGCAGGAAGAATTGGCGTTGCGCGGGAAACATAATCTTTACAACTCGCTCGCTGCAGGTATCACTGCTGATTTGGCAGGTGTGAGCAATGATCAGATTCGTGAGGGACTGAAAACCTTTGAGGGCGTAGAGCATCGCTTGGAGAAGGCGGGCAGAGTGCGTGGAGTAGAGTTCATCAATGATTCGAAAGCCACCAATGTCAATGCCTGTTGGTATGCACTTGACAGCATGCGGACGCCTGTTGTTCTCATTCTTGGTGGTAAAGATAAGGGAAACGATTATTCGGAGATTTTTGACTTGGTTCGTGAGAAGTGCATTGGACTTGTCTTCCTCGGTGTTGACAACTCGAAACTGCATGCGGCATTTGACAGTTTTGGCATTCCGATTGCCGATGTGAGGAGTATGAAGGATTGTGTGGATGAGTGCTTTAAGATGGCAAAACCTGGAAGCACAGTGTTGCTCAGTCCTTGTTGCGCAAGTTTCGATTTGTTCAAGAACATGGAGGACCGAGGTGAGCAGTTCAAGGAGTGTGTGAAGAACCTGTAAAAGAAACACTCAAATATGGGAAAGTTTGTGAATGCATTGTTCGCAGGTAGCCTTTTCAAGGGCGATAAGGGAGTGTGGATGATATACTTCTTCCTCTGCATGATTTCTTTGGTTGAGGTGTATAGTGCATCGAGCCGCTTGACATTTGAGGGCGGACATCACTGGGGACCGATGCTCAGTCAGGCGGGGTTCCTGCTATTGGGATTGGTCATCATCCTTTTGGTACATCGCATTCCTTGCAAATGGTTCATGCTGTTCCCTTTCGTTCTGCTTCCTGTCGTCATTTTACTGTTGTTCTACACGGCGGTCTTTGGCGGAGGTAGCACGGTGAATGAAACCAATCGTTGGGTGGAGTTTCTTGGCATCCGCTTTCAGCCTTCAGAGTTGGCGAAGGCTGCCCTCTTGATGACTGCTGCCATGGTGCTTGCCAAGACGCAGACGGAGAAGGAGGAATGGGTACGTGGACGCAAACGTAAGGTGGTGGGTGCCATTAAGGGGCGGCGCTATCTGGCTTTTGCTATTGTAGGCGGTGTGACGTTGCTGGTTTGTGGACTCATCATGATGGACAATATGTCAACGGGATTGATGCTTTTCTTTGTCGTGATTGTGATGATGTTTATTGGACATGTACCTCGCGACTTGATGCTTAAGGGATTGTTGGCCTTGCTGGCAATGGGATTTCTGGTGGGTACGATAGCGGTGGTGACCCCCGAGAAGGTACTCAATGAAACTTCGATGACGAAGCGTTTGGTGACCGTGAAACACCGTGTGATGCGTAAGTTTAATCTCGGTGATAATGATGACAAGAAGAAAGCAAGCAGGAGTGAAACAGAGATTCTGCTTAGCGACGAGAATTCGCAGACAACCTATGCTTCTATTGCGATAGCCAATTCCGATGTGATCGGCTTAGGTCCTGGCAATTCAATTCAGCGTGACTTCTTGCAGCATGCGGAATCGGATTTCATTTATGCCATCATTGTGGAGGAATTGGGCATTGGTGGTGCTCTTTTCGTTGCGCTTCTCTATTTGGCGTTGCTCATCCGAGTGGGGCGAATTGCACAGCGATGTACGAGTTTCTTCCCTGCTTATCTGGTGTTGGGCTTTGGCATCATGATGGTGCTTCAGGCATTTATCAACATGAGTGTGGCGGTAGGCTTAGTGCCTGTGACAGGCCAAACGTTGCCGCTCATCAGCAAGGGAGGAACATCTATCCTCATCACAAGTTTCTACATCGGAGTGATACTGAGTGTGAGCCGTTATGCGGAAAAGAAAGAGGTACAAGCCCCTTTGGTGGAGGCTGTCGCTGACGGGGAGACTAGCGAGTATTATACTGATGGCGCAATGTCTTGAGGTCAAAAGTGAATTTCGAAGATTTTTTTTAAGGGAAATGGCGTGATTTGTGGGCATTTATAGTTGATAATCCGCTGATTATTCTTATCTTTGCCCATTATAATATACCATCTTGTAAGTTTATTTAGGGAAATGGAACAGAATGAGCCTTTGAAAGTGATTATAAGTGGCGGTGGAACGGGAGGACACATCTTTCCGGCTGTGTCGATTGCTAATGCCATTAAGAAGCAGCATCCAGAGGCGGAAATCTTGTTTGTGGGTGCGTTGGGACGTATGGAAATGCAACGTGTGCCGGCAGCGGGATATAAGATTGAGGGACTTCCTGTCCGTGGTTTGGCGCGTCCTCTTTGGAGCCCTAAGAACATCGGTGTGATGATAGATTTCTTGAAGAGCAAGAAAATGGTGAAGCAGATCATTCGCGACTTTAAGCCTCAAGTGGCAGTCGGTGTGGGCGGTTATGCTTCGGCACCAACCTTAAATGCGGCTTATTCAATGGGTGTCCCTTGCTTGATTCAGGAACAGAATTCCTATGCAGGAGTTACCAATAAATCATTGGCTAAGAAAGCAAAGGTCGTTTGTGTGGCATATAGTGGCATGTCGCGCTTCTTTCCTGCTGAAAAGATTATTCTGACTGGTAATCCAGTTCGTCAGAATCTCTTGGAGAACAAGATTTCTAAAGAAGAGGCTCGTAAGAGTTTTGGCTTGTCTCCTGATAAAAAGACTGTGTTGATTGTAGGAGGAAGTTTAGGAGCCAGAACCATGAATGAGAGTGTGCTTGCTCATTTGGAAGATATTCGCAATAGCGATGTTCAGTTCATCTGGCAGACGGGTAAGTATTACAGTCAGCAGATTGCCGAAGAGCTTGTGAAGGTGGAGCCTGTTGAGAATTTGAAGCCTTTGGACTTTATCAGTAGCATGGACAATGCATATACTGCTGCTGACATCGTGGTGAGTCGTGCGGGGGCAAGTTCCATCTCGGAGTTGTGTTTGCTGGGCAAACCGTGCATCTTGGTGCCTTCTCCCAATGTGGCAGAAGACCACCAAACGAAGAATGCACAGGCACTTTCGAACAGGGGAGCCGCCATTCTTGTGAAGGATAAGGATGCCAAGACGGAACTGATTGACATAACGCTCAAGACGGTGGTGGATGATTTGAAACTGGAATCGCTGAGCAATAACATAAAGGCGCTGGCTTTGTACAATTCTGCTGATATGATAGCGGAAGAGGTGTATAAGTTAGCTGTTGAATATAAAAAACAAAGAAACTGATGCAGACGAAAGAGATAAAATCTGTCTATTTTGTAGGTGCTGGCGGTATTGGCATGAGTGCACTGGTTCGTTATTTCCTGACGAAAGGTTATAACGTGGGTGGCTATGACAAGACACCAAGTGAGTTGACAGAGAAACTGATAGAAGAGGGAGCTAAGATTCACTACGAAGAGAATGTTGAAGACATTGATTCTTGCTTCAAGCAGAAGGACAGTACATTGATTGTTTACACTCCTGCGATTCCTGCCGAACACAAGGAAATGGTTTATTTCCGCGAGAGAGGCTTTGAAATTCAGAAACGTGCACAAGTGCTTGGATTCTTGACTCAATCCCATAAGGGACTGTGTGTGGCAGGTACCCACGGTAAGACGACTACTTCGACAATGGCTGCACATCTCTTGCATCAAAGTAAAGTGGATTGCAATGCGTTCCTTGGCGGCATTTCGAAGAACTATGGAACGAACTATATTCTCAGTGATAGTGACTATGTGGTGATTGAGGCGGATGAGTTCGACCGCTCATTCCATTGGTTACGTCCTTACATGACGGTCATCACGGCAACAGACCCCGACCATTTGGACATCTACGGGACGAAAGAAGCCTATTTGGAGAGTTTCCGTCATTATACAACGCTCATTCAGCCAGGCGGTGCATTGATTATCCATAAGGGATTGGAAATGAAACCGGATGTACAGGAGGGCGTGAGGGTGTATGAATATGCACGTGAGGAAGGTGATTTCCATGCCGAAAACATTCGCATCGGTGGTGGTGAGATTGTGTTTGATTTTGTACATCCAGGTGGGGTGGTGAAAGACATACAACTTGGAGTGCCTGTTAGCATTAATATCGAAAACGGTATTGCGGCGATGGCTTTGGCAATACTGAATGGCGTGAGTGAGGAGGATTTGCGCAAGGGCATGAAGAGTTTTGGAGGAGTTGACCGCCGCTTCGACTTCAAGGTGAAGACTGACAAGATGGTGTTCCTCAGTGATTATGCCCATCATCCAAACGAGATAGAGCAGAGCGTGAAATCTGTGAGGGAGTTGTACAAAGACAAGAAGATTGCTGCAATTTTCCAGCCGCATCTCTACACGCGTACTCGTGATTTCTACAAGGAGTTTGCTTCTGCATTGTCTCTCCTCGACTGCGTATATCTCTGTGACATCTATCCAGCGCGTGAGTTGCCGATTGAAGGTGTGACAAGCAAACTTATCTACGACAATCTGCGTTCGGGCATTGAAAAGCACCTCATTCATAAGGAGGACATTCTCGATGTGGCTCGGAGCAGGAATTTCGATGTGCTGATGTCGTTGGGTGCGGGTGATATAGAGAATTATGTTCCTCAGATAACGAAGATACTTTCGGAATAGAGAAATAGTATCCGAGAAAAAGATTTGATATAAAAGGGAAAAGTCATGAAGATGTCCAAACTCGTCAAGTTTACGTTGGTGTCATTGCTCACGCTTGGGTTGATGGCATACGTGATTTATGCCGTGTTCTTCTTGTCAGGTCCTGACGAGGAGGAACGGTGCTCGGCAGTGGAGCTGGTGGTGGAAAAGGATGACGAGGCCTCCATGTTTGTGGATGAGAAGGACATCGAAACGATTTTGAAGAATGCTAATATGTATCCTAAGGGTATGCTGATGAGGAATGTAGATACAGAGAAAATAGAGGAGGTCATTAAGAAGAATGAGTTCATTTCGAAGGTTGAGTGTTACAAATCAGCCAATGGAAAACTCTGTATCAGTGCTGAGCAGCGCGTTCCTGTCATCTTTGTGATTCCCGATGGAAAAGATGGTTACTTTGTCGATGCGCAAGGTAATATCATCCCGAACAGAAATAGCGCGACTAATCTGGTGGTGGCTTCGGGAAATATCGATGAGAAATATGCAAGTAAGGAGTTGGCAGAGTTTGGCAAATTCTTACAAATGGATGATTTCTGGAATAACCAGATAGAGCAGATATATGTGACGAAAAACAGGAAGGGGAAACGTGTGGTGGAATTAGTGCCGCGAGTGGGCGACCAAATCGTCTATTTAGGTGTATTGGACGACTATGAGAAGAAACTCCGCAAACTTCGTAAGTTCTATGACCGGGCTATCGGTACAGTAGGCTGGAAGAAGTATGCGCAAGTGAATCTTGAGTATGACAACCAAATTATTTGTACGAAACGAAAATGATGTGATGCCTCAGAGAAAATGGAAAGAAACCCCAATAGAGATAGATAAAAGAAAGATAACCTCAAAGAGTTTAACATGATATGACAAATTCTGACAAAGATTTCGTTGTTGCCGTCGAACTTGGTTCTTCCAAGATTTCGGGCATAGCCGGTAAGAAGAAAGATGGAACGATGCAGATTCTCGCATACGCAGAGGAGAAAACGGCGGGATGCGTGAAGAGGGGTGTCGTTTATAACATAGAGAAAACTTATCAAAGTATCAATACAATCATATCGAAGTTGGAGGCTGTGCTGAAGACAAAAATAACCCGTGCCTATGTGGGGTTGGGAGGTCAGTCAGTGCGCTCCTACAAGTGTATGATCAGACGTAACCTTTTGACTCAAAGTTACATTACGAACGAGGCTATTGATGCGATTCGCCAAGAGAGTTATGAAATTCCTTTCAATGATTATGAGGTGTTGGAGAACTATCCCCAGGAGTATGTGGTTGATTCGAGTGTGATAGCCGACCCTGTGGGTGTGATGGGAACAAACATTGAGGGTGAGTTCTTGGATGTGATTGCCAAGAATAACCTTCGTGCCAATATTGATACGGTGTTTGCTAATGCTGGTGTGGATATTGTAGAAGGGTTGATTTCTCCGCTTCAGTTGGCGAATAATGTGCTGACCGATGCGGAAAAGCGTTCAGGATGTGCACTGGTCGATTTGGGAGCAGATACAACGACTCTGGTGGTTTATAAGAACAATATCGTTCGCTATCTTGTGACAATTCCACTGGGATGCAACAACATCAACAAGGACCTTTCTACACTGCCCATTGATGATGCAGAGACGGAAGATGTCAAGTTGAAGTATGGTGATGCTTGCCAAGAGTTTGAGTCTTCTGAGGAATCGGAACCTCAATATTATACAACTTCGGATGGCCGTCAAATTGATGTCGCCACCATCAGGAATGTGATTGAAGCACGTATGGGCGAAATCATTGCAAATGTAAGCAACCAGATTGTCAATTCTGATTACAGCGGTAAATTGCTGGCAGGTCTTGTCATTACAGGTGGCGGCAGCAGCATGAAGAATATCGTCAAGGCATTCACGAAGAGCACGAAGATAGATAAGGTGCGCATAGCCACCAAGGTCAATCAGATGGTTGTCAAGACCTCGAATGCTTCAAACATTTCTCTGGAGAGTGCAGGAACGACTACAATCGTGTCTCTTCTCCTTGCAGGCACCGTTCCATGTGGAGGCGAGGATATAGGGCGTGCTCCTGACATGTTTGACCAGCAAATGAAGGAGGAGGAACGCCGTAAACGTGCGGAAGAGGCTGAAGCAGCAGCCAAAGCGGAAGAACAGGATGCGACAGCTTTTGATGCCATCAAGTCAGAAATTCGTTCTGCAATCGACAAAGTGAAGAAACAGGATGATGAAGTGAAGAAGTATGGTAGCGACAAGAAGGTTCGTCAGCGGGCAAAAGACCTTTCCCTCACGATTCTTGACGCAACTATCGGCGAGAAATATGAGAAGGCCTTCAAGGCTTTGGAAGGTAAAGACAAGTTTAAGCAGAGTCTCAGAGAAGGCGCTGAATTGGCTGAAATCCTAAAGAAGACTGTGGATGAACTGACAGATCATGTGAATAGTGCAACCAAAGAGAATAGTGCGTGGGGACGTTTCAAGCGTACACTCACCGATTTGGTTAGCGATGACGATAATAACTAAGTAAAACCTCGAATAAAATATGGCAGAGAACGAAGATATTGGTGTATTCAACTTTGCGAAAGGCGCCACAAGCATTATCAAGGTGATTGGCGTTGGCGGCGGTGGTAGTAATGCTGTCAACCACATGTATAATGAGGGCATCCACGATGTCACATTTGTAGTATGTAACACTGACAACAAGGCTCTTCAAGACTCTCCTGTGCCAGAGAAGATACAGTTGGGTAGCGAGGGGCTTGGAGCAGGTAACCGTCCAGACAAGGCTCGTAAGGCGACAGAAGAGTCTATTGAGGCCATCAAGAGTATGCTCTCTGATGGTACGAAGATGGCATTCATTACCGCTGGTATGGGTGGTGGTACTGGTACAGGTGCGGCTCCTCTCATTGCCAAGACGGCAAAGGACATGGGCATCCTCACCGTTGGTATCGTGACCATCCCGTTCCGTTGGGAAGGTAACAAGAAGATTGACCAGGCACTTGACGGTGTGGAGGAAATGAACAAGAATGTGGATGCGCTTTTGGTCATCAACAACGAGCGTCTGCGCGAGATCTATCAGGATTTCACCGTCATCAAGGCATTTGCCAAGGCTGATGACACGCTTTGCAATGCGGCACGTTCCATCGCTGAAATCATCACCATGCACGGCATCATCAACCTGGACTTCAACGATGTCAGCACAGTGCTGAAAGACGGAGGTGTTGCCATCATGAGCACTGGTTATGGTTCAGGCGAGAACCGTGTCACGAAGGGCATCAATGATGCGCTCAACTCTCCATTGCTCAATAACAACGACATCTATCGTGCCACCAAGATACTCTTGCGTCTTTCCGTGCCTGATGAGGCTGGTGAAGGTAATAGCGCCTTGATGATGGACGAAATGAATGAAGTGCATGAGTTCATGGCAAAGGTGAAGCGTGAGGACGTCGAAACCAAGTGGGGACTTTCAGTTGACCCGTCGTTGACCGATCAGGTGAAGATTACCATCCTTGCCACAGGTTTTGGTGTCGAGGATATTGATTCAGATGAACTCAACAACCGTCTGTTGGCACGTGACAAGGAACAGCAACAACGTGACGCAGAAAAGGCGGAGCAGGAGGCAGAGCGTGCGCATCGTCGTGAAACCATCTATGGTCCCGACAAGAATCACAGCACCATCCGTCGCCCGCTCTACAGTTACATCTTCAAGGAAGAAGACCTTGACAACGAAGATGTCATCAGTATGGTGGAAACATCGCCTACTTACAAGCGTTCGAAAGAGACGCTGCGCCAACTCACAGACATGGGCACCAACAAGTCAAATGTGATAGAGCCTGGTGCCACAATCATGTTTTAGTTAACGTGAGTTTGATACATGTCATTCGACCACGGCGTAATCGGTCAATCCGATTACGCCGTGGTCGATTTGTTATACATTAACGTGAATTCGACGAAAACTACAAATAATTAAATTCATGAAAAATTGGCTACGCCGAGCTAAAGGTTCGTGTTTTAGTTTGAACATAAATTAAGTAGGTGAACAAAAATAGTTTATATGATGCGGCGGGGCCGCATGTTTCTCGGACAATAATTACCAATAATTGACGATAATTTTATCCAATAATTATTATTGGAACCAATTTTTGGAAATTATTGGAAATTATTGTCCGAAAAAACAAGCCGCTTGCGGCGAAAAGAAGAGACATCATTGTATAAGATAATTTTGTGTGGTTACTTAAGATTCATCGAACTGACGTTACATTAGATAAAAAAAGATGTGCCGACTCGGTTAGAATCACTTCTTTTTGGTCGGCACGAGAATATATGTAAGAATTGAATGAAATGTCGTGTGATTTACAATTTGACGATTTGCCATTTTACAATTTACCATTGGCTATCGTAGTGTTCCCAAACAATCCGCATGGAAATTGTAAATGGTAAATTGTCAAATTGTAAATGTCCTTATGCATCGATATTTGCGTAGGTAGCGTTCTTCTCGATGAACTCGCGACGTGGACCCACATCCTCGCCCATGAGCATGGAGAAGGTGTAGTCAGCCTCGGCTGCATCATCGATGGTCACCTGCTTGAGGAGGCGCGTTTCAGGGTTCATGGTGGTCTCCCAAAGTTGTTCTGGGTTCATCTCACCAAGACCTTTGTATCGCTGCACCTTAATCTTGTCCTCTGATCCTTCGCCATAGGTGTCAATGAAACGCTGGAGGGCAGACTCGTCGTAGCAGTATTCGCTAATCTTACCCTTTGTACACTTGTAGAGTGGGGGGGTGGCGATGTAGAGGCGACCGTCGCGGATCAGTTGTGGCAGGAAGCGGAAGAAGAGCGTCATCAGAAGGGTGTCGATGTGAGAACCATCGACATCGGCATCGGTCATGATGATGGTCTTGTAGTATCGCAACTTGTCATAGTTCGCTTCCTTCTGGTCTTCGGGGTTCAGTCCGAACTTCACGCCCAATGCCTGGAAGATGTTGTTCACCTCCTCATGTTCGAAAGCCTGATGCCATTTCACGCGCTCCACGTTGAAAATCTTACCTCTGATGGGCAGGATGGCTTGGAAGTGACGGTCGCGTCCCTGTTTGGCAGAACCGCCTGCCGAATCACCCTCGACGATGAACATCTCGCAGTTGGCAGCATCCTTGTCGGAACAGTCAGCCAGTTTGCCAGGCAGGCCACCACCTGTCATCGGGTTCTTGCGCTGCACCTTTTCGCGGGCAGTACGGGCTGCCACACGTGCTTCGGCGGCAAGCACCACCTTGTCGATGATCATCTTTGCCTCCTTCGGGTGCTCCTCCAGATAGTAGGTCAAAGCCTCGCCTACAGCCTGCTGCACAGCACCTGCCACCTCACTGTTACCCAGTTTCGTCTTGGTCTGTCCCTCAAACTGTGGTTCTGCCACCTTCACGCTAATGACGGCTGTCAAGCCCTCACGGAAGTCCTCACCGCTGATTTCTATCTTCTGTTTCTCCAGTTTCTCCGTAATCTTGTTGTCATCGGCATATTTCTTCAGCACACGGGTCAATGCCGTGCGGAAACCCTGCAAGTGCGTACCACCCTCGATGGTGTTGATATTGTTGACGTAAGAGTGGATATTCTCGTTGTAAGAGGTGTTATACATGATAGCCACCTCGATAGGTGTGTTCTGCTTCTCCGTGTTCAGATAAATCACATCGTCGAACAGGCACACACGGGTAGAGTCGATGTAACGAACGAAATCTTTCAGACCGCCTTCGCTGTAGAACACCTCCTGACGCACACCTTCAATGCCCACCTCTGCATTCTTGTCCAGACGCATATCGGTCAGCGTGATCTTGATGCCGGCATTCAGGTAGGCAAGTTCGCGCATACGGTTAGCCAGGATGTCATACTTATAGGTCGTGGTGATGAAGATGGTCTTGTCGGGCCAGAACTGCTGACGAGTGCCTCGCAGTTCCGTTTCGCCCACCACCTTCACGTCGTACAGTGGTTTTCCCTTCTCATACTCCTGCTGGTAAATCTTGCCATCGCGGAACACTTGTGAGGTCATGTGTGTGGAAAGTGCGTTCACGCAACTCACGCCCACGCCGTGCAGACCGCCCGACACCTTGTAGGAACCCTTGTCGAACTTACCACCGGCATGCAGCACGGTCATGACCACTTCAAGGGCACTGCGGTGCTCCTTCTCGTGCATATCGACAGGAATACCACGTCCGTTGTCCTGTACAGTGATGGAATTGTCTTCGTTGATTGTCACTTCGATGTGCGTGCAGAAGCCTGCCAACGCTTCATCGATTGAGTTATCGACGGTCTCATAGACGAGATGGTGGAGTCCCTTCTCGCTGATGTCGCCGATGTACATGGCGGGGCGTTTTCTTACTGCCTCCAAGCCTTCGAGGACTTGAATGTTACTGGCGGAATAGTTCGCCCCGTTCATCTGTGTTTCATCCATTTTCTTGCAGTTCTTTTGTATTCTCTTTTTACGTTACAAAGTTACGAATTTTTCCTGACATGGCGAAACAAAAAGTGGAAAACTTTCCCTTTTAGGGAAAAATAGTTTGAATCTCTGTTTTTCACGCCCGAGGGCTACACTTTGCCGTCCCCGAGGGCACGATTCATCGCACCCCTCGGGTGCGCTCTTTCGGGAAAGAGAAAAGGGGAGAAGACTCTATTGAATCTTCTCCCCTTTCGTATTCTCTAATGAATAATTTTGCTATGCGGTCTTAAGCAAGTTTCGCGATCAGCTTGGCTGTGTTGGACTTGAGGTTGGCAGCCTTCTTCCAGTGGATGATGTTCTGCTTGGCCAACTTGTCCAGCATCTTCTGGAGTTTTGGGAACATTTCCTGTGCAGTTGCCTTGTCCTTCTCGTTGCGGATGTCGCGGAGGTAGTTACGCATTGTCTTTGCGTAGTAGCGGTTGTGGAGTCTGCGCTTCTCGTTCTGGCGGATGCGCTTCAAACATGACTTGTGATGTGCCATTTGTTTAGTTGTTTTTGGGTTGTTTGTAATTGTTTTGAAATTCGCCCAGCGCGTGGGCTGGTGGAGTCCGATGTGGTATGGCGCTGTGACCTCGCACCCATCTCCATGATTTGACTGTCCCGATGACGAGACATAAAAAACGCCCAGCGTGTGGGCTGGTAGCCCGTAGGAGAGTCGAACTCCTCTTTAGAGAATGAAAATCTCTCGTCCTAGCCGATAGACGAACGGGCCAACCTGAAGCAACTTTTTCAAATTGCGAGTGCAAAGGTAGTGCAAATTTTAGACACTACAAAATAAAACAAGACTTTTTTTTATTTTTAGTGTTAAAATGCCGCCTGCCTTATCCAACGGTACGACTTTTTCCGTGGCTGCCAAAACTTTTCGTCACTTTTTTCACGTCCTCCCACAAAAAACTCCTGACTCCTATCTCCTAACTCCTAACTTTTTCTTATTTTTGCACACAGATTTATGCAAGAAACACTTCGGGGCATCGTGTTGCGGACAGTGAAGTATGGCGACACCTCCATCATCGTTGACCTCTTCACCGAGAGTCATGGACGCATGTCGTTCATGGCATCCACTTCGCGTGCCAAACGCTCTGTGCGAAGTGTGTCCTTCTGGCAGCCTCTGTCTATGGTGGAGTTCAGTGCCGAGTTACTTCCGAATGGCGGAAAACTTCCTCGTCCTTCCGACGTGCGTACCTATTATAATTATATAGACCTCCCTTTCTCGCCCATCAAATCGACGTTGGCTCTTTTTCTTGCAGAGTTCCTTTCAGCAGCCCTGCGAGAAGAAAAGGAGAATACACCTCTTTATCGTTACATCGAATCTTCCCTTCAGTGGCTCGACTTGGCTGATTCTCCTGCCTCAATAGCCAATTTCCACCTCGCCTTCCTCATGCACCTCAGTCGATTCATCGGCATTTACCCTAACCTTGACGTTAGCGGTAACCTTAACCCTAACCTTAACCCTAACCCTCCACTCTCAGCTGTCAACTCTCCACTGTCAACTGTCCACTTTCAACTTTCCACTTTCAACTCTCAACTCTCAACTCTCAACTCTCAACTATATTTCGATCTTTTGGCGGGTACTTATTGTGACCGTCAGCCTTCCCATGCTCATTTTTTGCGAAATGAGGAGGCGCGAGTGCTCCCTGTGCTTTTCCGCATGAACTATCCCACCATGCACCTCTTCCGTCTCTCCCGTCGGGAACGGCAGCGCATCCTTCACGTGCTCAACGAGTATTATCGTCTGCATGTTCCTGGCTTCCCTGAACTGAAGTCTTTGGAGATTCTTCAGGAACTATTTTCGTAAGGTCTTTGAGTTTGTCTTGCGGTGTGTTCACTCTCTTGTAGGTCAGCGGCGGACAGTTCTGGTAGGTTTTGAAGTTGCGGTAGAAAGAGGCAAGAGAGGAAAATCCTGAACGGAAAGCGACCTCATTGGTGGACATTTCGGGGGTGTCCTTCATCAACTGAGTGGCGTAGTTCACGCGCAACCGATTGATATACTCAGAGAACGACATGCCCATTCTGACGTTGATGGCTTGGTAGATGTAATCGCGGTTCGTGCGTAGCAACTTCGCGATGTCGTTGATTTTCAAGTCCTGTTGCAGGAAGAGACGTTCCGTTTCTATGGTCTCTGCGATGTTCCTTTTGGATTTTCCGATGTTGTATCTCCTTTCTTCTTTAGGAGTGGAGGCTTCCTTGGTGTTTGCAGCCCATTCGGCGGTTTCGTCTGCTCCTGCTTTTTCTTGTTCTTGTGCAGGGGAGGCTCCCGTGTAGGCTGAAGGTGTGACGTCACAGGCAGTTTCCAGTATCAGGCGGTTGATGGTGAAGTCCTGCTTGTGCCCGGCATAGCCCAGCAGGAAGAGCAGGGTGGAGAAAGTCACCGACGGGATGGCTACGAGCCACGGGGCAGTATCGAAATACTCCTTGCCAAAGAAGTTGGCGGTGAAGCTGATGATGCAAGCCACGATGAACAGCACCAGGATGGTCTTTGTCATATACATCTTGCGGAACTCCGTGTCGGCATAGTTCGTCTCCACCATCTTGTCAAAGCGTTTGATTTTCTGGATGCCCTTCATCAAAATGAGTGGAATCTGAAGGGCGAAGATGATTTTGACGCAGATGTGTGTGATGGCTTGTGCCCAGGCGAGGCTGTCAAGCCCTTCTGTGCTGCCTTGATAGAGGAAAGTGCTGATGAACGACTGTGCCTCTTGGGTGTCCATGAGGGTGTAGAGCGTTCCGGTGGTTGCCCCAGCCAGCAAGGCAGGTATCAGCAGTGTCACTTGCCAATGCTTCTGGTTTTGTTCCTCTGTCACCTCCTTGATGTAAAGGTAATAGAGGGGAAACACCGACAGGTTCGTCATGCAGTAGATGGCATCGGTGACAGGCATCCATCCGTACAGGTGGTTGAAGAAGACGAAATGGCATGCATACAGTGTGGTTGCCACCACCATGAATGCCAGCATCCGCGCTTTGGCTCGTGTTCTTTGTTCTCGCCAATCTATCAACAGCAAAATTGACCAGAAGGTGCATACGAGCATCGGCAGTGATATGATCAGAGTCTTTATCATGCTACAAGTAGTAAGTGTAATTTTATGCAAAGATAATTATAATGGCGTTATAAATGCAAATGGTGTGTTCAATTTTGATGAAAATTTCTGCATTTTCCTCCCTTTTTCTCATATTCCACGATGAAAATGCTTCTACACCTCATTTTCTGTGAATATGAGAATGCATTTCTGTGAATATGAGACACCTTTTTCCATTTTATTGATTAAATTTGCCCCCCGCGAATTGTTTTTCTCTATTATTAACATTAAAACCTATCAGCATTATGAAAAAATTTTTCCTTTTTGTAGTTGCATTGGTTGGCACATTGTTAGCCCATGCACAACTTTCAGACGGTGTGTCCGCAACTCTTCAAGCAGGTGAGACCACTACAGTGTTCTATGGATTTGATGCATTTAAGGATGCCGTGACTGCTGCACCTGATGCAGGAGGTATTATCACCTTGTCACCTGGAGCCTTTAGCAATCCTGGAAATATCTCAAAGAGCATGAAGATATATGGTGCTGGCTTCCAATCAGATCTTGACAATAATATTGGTGAAACACGTGTCAATGGTCATCTGAACATCGTGAGTACAGTTGAGGCTGTTCCTGTAATACGTATTGAAGGTGTTTATTTTGTTAATGATGTTATCTTGTCTGGTACACAGAAGATAGAAAACACGGAAATCGTGAAATGTAGTTTCAATTCAATCCTTCAAAGAGTGGAGACCAATAATACGATTGTAAGACAGTGCTACTTTAGGTATGATATTGGAGGGGAGAATAATAAGGGAACAGGATTTCTTGTGTCTAATTGCTTATTCAGATATGTCAGAGGTTTTGCTGCGGGTAGTAGTGTGACGATTACTCATTGTATAATGTTTGGAAATGATGGGCACAATGGTTCTTATATGTACTCAGATAATATAATGAATCATTCTTATTATGCAATTGATGCAGGAGCCACCTGTTATAATAATGTAGGATATGAGGGGCTTCTGAGAAATAGTGATCAGAATTTGTGTCAAGGCAATTATTACCAAGGTTCTGCTTGGACAAAATGGGAAGCTTTGTTTGCAGACGGTCAAGATAATTTGAACTATGCAGATACAGAAGGCAAACCTCGTACATGGGTGCTTAAGAATCCGACAGCCTATGTAGGTGTAGATGGTACACCTTGTGGTGTGACAGGTGGTAACTTCCCTTGGAATCCTATCCCAGCTACTCCACGTATTCTCAGCACTTCAGTTGATGCCAAGACAACTCCTGGCACATTGAAGGTGTCTATCAAGGCTGAGGCTCGTCCAATTGAGTAATCACACAAAACAGAGACAGACAATGAACAGAACGAAACAATTAGGACTGTCCTTGCTGACATTGCTCTGTTGCTTGACGGCGACGGCTCAAGACCCCTCCGTCACGAAGTGTGAGTACTGGTTTGACCAGCAATATGACAGTCGTATAACTGCAACGATGAGTGGAGGCACTTGGGATTCCTCCATCTCCATTGCCGATATGGGCTATGGTTTGCACAGCATTGCCTTCCGTGTCTTCGATAGCAATGGTCAGGCGAGTTCAACCCTCGTGAAAAACTTCATCAAATTGGAGAGTACGTCAACAGGCATCAATCCTTTGAATACTTACGAGTACTGGATTGATCAGCAGTTTGACAAACGGAAGAGTGGAACAGTGCCAGCAAGCGGTGTCGTCAGTTTTGAAGAGGATTTGACGACTCTGAACTATGGACTGCACAATGTCACCGTTCGTGTGATTGATGCGGTTGGCAAGGTAAGTTCAGCGTTGACGAAGAACTTCATCAAATTGGAGACGACAGCAACAGGCACGAATCCACTGAAGACTTACGAGTATTGGATTGACCAGCAGTTCGACAAGCGCAAGAGTGAAACGCTCGATGCGACAGGCATTGTCAACATTGATGAGGACATCACGGCTCTGGATTATGGACTGCATAATGTCACCATTCGTGTGATTGATGCAGTAGGCAGGGTTAGTTCGGCGTTGACGAAGAACTTCATTAAGTTGGAGACTACGGCATCGGGCCTGAACCCGCTGAAGACCTACGAGTACTGGATTGACCAGCAGTTTGACGAGCGCAAGAGTGGAACTGTGCCAGCAACTGGTGTGGTCGAGTTTGACTATGACCTCTCTGCTTTGAATCCAGGTTTACACAATATTGCTATTCGTGTCATTGATGAGGTGGGTAAGGTCAGTTCTGTATTGACGAAGAACTTTATAGTTCTGGAGCAATTGGAGGGTGACAACGCTTTGGTGACTTACGAGTACTGGATTGACGACGAGTTTGATAGCCGCAAGAGTGCCGAAGTGCCTGCTGATGGTGTAGTGAACCTTGACATCGACATCACTGATCGTGGTGTGGGTATGCATACCTTCAACTATCGTACTATTGACAAGGCTGGATATCCTTCAGCAGTTGTCTATAAGAGTTTCTTCGTGAAGAAGATAGTGGAGGATGCTAATCTAATTGCGATTGACTACTGGTTCAATGACGAGCCACGTACACGCATCGCTATTGATCCTGCACAGGCAAGCATCGACAAGAATGACATCGTCATCCCATTGGATGATTTGAAGCCACGAACCATTTCTGAAGAGTATGTATTCGATGCTACTCAAAAGAAGGTCATCACTACAGAAACTGTCACAGTGGGCTTCCAGGTGTTCAACAATGAAGAGGTTGGCTCCGAGGCATACGTTGAAACTCTGGAGAACATGAGTTTCACAGTTGACCCAGCCTTTGTGGCACTCAACAATGAGGTGAGCGACACGAAGGCAGTTCCTAAGGGAGGAGATGTGCAGGGCTTCAGTTATTCTGGTGCTGTGGGTGACTCGCTCCACTGGGAGATTACCAACGAGGTGGGTGCAAAGGTTGACTTCTACGATACAGATGGCAATGTGATTACGCCAGAAGCGAAGACTATCAACGAGAAGAATGTGCTCGTGATGAAGATGCCAACGGCTACGGTCTATGTGCTGGTTTATGGTGCAACGCAAGACGGTGACATCACCATCAAGGTGGCTCAACCTATCGAATTGGCAGTTATCGACGCTACCCGTGCGTATGGTGAGGAGAACCCGACCTTCACATATAGCACAAAGGGCGCAGCTGTGGCAGGCGAAGTCGCATTCACCACCGAAGCAACTGCCGCATCTGGAGTGGGAGAGTACGCTGTCAGCATCGATGGCAGTGGCATCACCAACTCTTATGTGACATTGAAGTCTGGCAAACTCACCATCACCAAGGCTCCGCTCACAATTAAGGCAAAAGACTACACCATCAAGCAAGGTGAGGAACTTCCTGCTTTTGAGATGGAGTATGAAGGCTTCAAGAATGAGGAGACTGCCGAGGTGCTGACCACACAAGCAACCATTGCGACAACGGCAACATCTGCCAGTGAGATTGGCACGTACGACATCACGGTGAGTGGTGCGGAAGCCCAGAACTACGAACTGACCTTCGTGAAGGGTACGCTGACCATTGCGGCAGCAGATCCTGTCACCATCACGGCGAAGAGTTACGAGATTGAGTATGGCGATGAACTGCCAACCTTCGAGTTCACATCGGAAGGCGCAACGCTGGATGGAACACCTGCCATCACCTGTGATATTCCAGCAGGAGCACCTGCCGGCACCTATCCAATCGTGATTGGCAAGGGAGGCGTGACGAACTACAACGACACGTATGTGAACGGAACTCTCACCATCACCAAGGCGAAACTGACCATCACAGCCGACGACATCGAGGTGCATCAGGACGAAGAGATGCCTGTGCTCACATGGAAGGCTGAGGGCTGGAAGAACGGTGAGGATGAGAGCGTGCTCACCGTGCAACCCGTCTGCACGACGGAAGGCACACCCGACTCGCCTCTTGGCGACTACACCATCACAATCAGCGGTGCCGAAGCAGCCAACTACGACATCACCTATGTGGATGGCAAGTTGACCGTTTCCGTCCCTGTAGGCATCGCCTCGTTCAGTGCCAACGTGGCACCTGCCGACATCTACACCCTGCAAGGCATCAAGGTGCGCAGCAAGGCTGAAAGTCTGGATGGCTTGGCAGAAGGCTACTACATCGTGAACCGTCGCAAGGTCTTCATCAGAAGAAGATAAGCCTCTCTCACGAAACAAGAAAGATGTTCACCACTTGGTTTCACACCATCTGGTGAACATTTTTTTAGGGCAGTGCACAACTTTCGTAAGTCATGAAAAATTTAATTCATGAATAATTCGTGGTTAATTGGCTACGCCGAGCTAAAGGTTCATGATAATTCGTGTTTATTGGGGACATAAATTCTCATGAATTAGCCACGAACCTTCAGCTCGGCGTAGCCAATTTCTCATAAATTTAAGTTTGACTTCGTCGAGCTAAAGGTTCGGAAGTGTTTTTCCACAACGGATTGCACGGATTATACGGATTTTTGAGCCTCGGCGGCTCCTGCCATTCGGATTGTTCTGCATCCGGCCATCGTCGCCTCTTGCGACGAAAAATCCGTATAATCCGTGCAATCCGTTGTAAAAATATATCCGAAATTTGAGTCATAAATTATTTTTGTTGGAATTCATCGAACTGACGTTAATTATTCAAATTAGTTTCAAAAAAAGCCAGGTGGAAGTTCTTTCGCTGAATGGTTATCAACCGAAATATCAGGAAAAGACACAAAATGGTTAACCAGTTAACCTTGTTAACCTTTGATGATGGAGCGTCATTGGGATGGATGGAGGTGTCGAACCGTTTATGGCAGATGTGTGTATGGGCATACGATGGCTGCCTTTTGCCTTGACATTTCATCATGGCAAAAAAAATGAGGGGAAAAACAAAAAAAGTGACACAAAGACTTGATTGCGTTTGTTCTATGTCGTAACTTTGCAAACGGAATGAGAGGAGTCCCCCTCCAACTCCCCCAAGGGGAGAGAGGAATTAGGAATGTGCTAAATGAGAAGTGAAAGAAATGAAAAGGTGGAAAAAACCGCACAACCGAAAAAAGTTGGACACTTGCAAAACTTAAACATACTAATACTACAACAATGAACAAATTTCTTACTTGGGTGCTTGCCGCCACCTTGATTTGCGGCACTACCGTGTTCACTTCGTGTTCGAAAGACGATGACAACGTCGTGAATCCAGTCAAGAAGGACTATTTCACGCAATGGAATACTTGTGAAGCCTTGACTGCACTGAAAGCATACGTGGAAGACGTAACCAATCCGAACTCCCCGAATTTTATTAAGGAGGAAGACCGTATCGCCACATTCGACATGGACGGCACTTTTGTGGGCGAACTCTATCCCACCTATTTCGAGTACAACCTGCTGGAGTACCGTGTGCTGGAAGATGCTGCCTATAAGGACATCGCCCCTGAAGACGTGAAGGAGACGGCGCAGGAAATCCGCGACTTTGTCAGGGATGGTAAGAAATTGCCCGACCATTTCGACATGAAACATGCTCAGGCGGCAGCAAAAGCATACGCTGGCATGACACTCGCCGAGTTTGATGCCTACGTTAAAGCGTATGCAGCCCAGCAGGCAAACGGATTCACGGGCATGACCTACGGACAGGGTTTCTATCAGCCTATGCTGCAAGTATTTGACTATCTGGAGGCGAATGGCTTCACCTATTATGTTGTTTCAGGTTCTGACCGCTTCATCTGCCGTGCATTGGTTGAACCTATTGGCATCAAGCCCAACCGCGTGATTGGCATGGACGTGAAACTCCGCTCCACCAGCCAAGGCACTGAAGCAGGTGTCAACTACACGATGGGTAAGGAAGAAGACCTTGTCCGCACGGACGAACTCATCATCAAGAACCTGAAGACCAACAAAGTCCTTCAAATCAGTCAGGAGATAGGCAAGGTGCCCGTCCTCTCGTTTGGAAACAGTGGTGGCGACTGTGCCATGCATAACTACTGCCTGAGCAACACCCTCAAGTCCGCTGCCTTCATGCTGATAGCCGACGATGATGCCCGTGACCACGCCAACCGCGACAAAGCACTCTCGTTGGGAGAGCAGTGGCGCGAAGCAGGCTACCATGTCATCTCCATGCGTGACGACTTCCGAACCATCTATGGAGACGGAGTGCAGAAAACCGACTTTACGTTCTGAGAATCATTCGTTGCAAAACAATCATGCGGCGTGCTCTTAGGTGAGCGCGTCGCATGACTTTTATGTACTTTCTATGGAATGTGTGCGGTTATCTTGCTGACACGTACTTGTGTAAGGTCTTGCGCACGGCTCCGTTGCCAGCGTAGAGTTCCTTCACCATGCCTTCAATTTGTTCGCCCAAGCCTGCGTCGTAGAGGTTGACACCGAACACGTCGGCACGACTGTAGAGTTGTTTCAGACAACTGTAATCTTGGTCTGCCTTGCCCACTTCAAGAGGAGCCACAATGGCTTGCAACTCAGAGAGCAATGGGTCAGAAGAAGGCTCGAAGGGTGTGCCGTCGTCCTTGATGCCTTTGAGGTAACGGGCATAGCCTGCCAGCGTGAGCGGAATGAGGACGAGGTTAGACTTGTCAAGCCCACGTGCCAGATACTTCTTGATGGTCTCGCCGAAACGAATAGGGAGTTTCTGACTGGTGTCGGTGGCGATGCGCTGTGGGGCATCGGGCATGAACGGATTCGGCAATCTGCGATTGATGACTGCACCGATGAACTCGTAGGGGTTCAGCACACCTGGGTCAGTCACCACAGGCATGGCTTCGATGTAGCCGAGTTTCTGCACGAATGGACGGAGGTCTTCGTCTGCCATTTCTGCGGAGATAAGGGTATAGCCTAACATGCAGCCATAGATGGACATAGCGGTGTGGAGCGGATTGAGGCAAGTAGTCACCTTCATGGTCTCCACCTTGTCCACTGTCTCACGGGTGGTGTAGAGCGCACCGCCGAGGTCGAGTGGGGGACGACCGTTGGTGTAGTTGTCCTCGATGACAAGGTATTGCACCTCCTCTGCATTGACGAAGGGAGCGGTGAAAGTGTGCTTCTCGGTCTCGATGTAGTCATTGTCCTCAAAACCATCGGCTGCCAGCATTTCCTTCACCTTCTCGTGGGGGCGAGGGGTAATCTTGTCAATCATCGACCATGGGAAGGTAATCTTCGTCTCATCTTTCAGGTAGTCGAGGAAGGCTTTGTCAACCAGCCCGTCTGCCACCCAACGCTCTGCGTAGGCAAAGACACCCGCCTTCACCTTGTCGCCGTTGTGTGAACAGTTGTCCATGCTCTGCACGGTCAGAGGAAGCGCCCCTGACTGCCAGCGTTCGAGGAGCAAGGCACAAACCTTACCCATCGCAAAGACAGGCTTGAGGCCACGGGCGAGGTCGGTTTCGTTGTAGGTGTAGCCCTTCTCGGTGATGGTGAAGGAAATCATCTGCAGGGATGGGTTCCTGAAGATGTCGATGAGGCGCTGCCAGTCGTTGAACTGGTAGTCGGCTTTGAGCGATTCTGTCACCGATGCAATCACCTTCTTCTCGATGGTGCCGTTGCTGCAAAGTGATACGGCGAGGGAGAGGTTGTTGTAAGGTGCGTATGCCTTGTCAATGACTTCGAAGTCAAATGTCTCTGCTACAATCACACCACGGTCGTACTTGCCTGTGTTGAGTGCATCGTTGAGGATGGCGGCAGGGAAGGCGCGGAAGATGTTGCCACCGCCGAAGTGTACCCATGTGGGTTCCTTGGCAGTCTTCTCGCGCACAGCCTTGATGTCAAACTTGGGAAGTTCGTAACCTTTGGCTTCCCACTCAGCAGCATTGAAGTTGCTGGAAAAAATATCGTTCAGTTTCATAATGGAGACCCTCTCCCCGACCCTCCCCCATAATGGGGAGGGAGCCTTTCGGCCAGTTTTCGTTTGAGGGTATTTAATTGTTTATATAACTATCCCTAACATCCCGCATGGTCTCCCTCCTCATTATGGGGGAGGGAAGGGGAGAGGGTCTTTAATCAAAGAATCCGGGTTGTTTATACTCGATGCCCAACTCTCTATCCACGGTGGCGAGGATGCCCTGTACCTGTCCCATCGCGAACATGCGGCCTAAGAGCGTGTAGCCTGCGTTGTGGCCGTGGTTGCTCTCGTCCATGACGCCTCCCTTTTCGTCTGTGAAGGTCATGCCGTGGTCTACACGCATGGGCAGTTGTGGGTTCTCTTTCTCGAAGATGCGGCACAATTCGATGAGGTCGGCACGTCCGCCCAAGTGAGAGGCTTCGGTGAAGTCGCCGTTGGGGAAGATGTGGCAGGAACGCAGATGAACGAAGTGGGTGCGTGAAGCAAACTTCTTCGCCATCTCCACCACGTTGTTGTAGGCACCTGCCGAGAGGCTTCCTGCACAGAAGGTGAGGCCGTTGTGCTTGTTGGGCACAGCGTTGAGGAACCACTCAATGTCCTCTTCGGTGCGCACGATGCGGGGCAGACCGAGCACCTCGATGGGTGGGTCGTCGGGGTGAACGCACATGTTCATGCCGTACTCTTCGCAGGTGGGCATGATGGCTTCAAGAAAGTACTTCATGTTGGCACGGAGTTGTGCCTTGTCAATGCCCTTATAAAGGTTGAGGAAGTCACGGAACTTCTGGATGGGCGCCTCGTCGTTCTCGCTGAAGTTGCCCGACACGAAGCCTTGTGTCTTAATGATGATGGTCTCCACCAGTTTGTGGTCTTTCTCAGGCGTCATGGTCTTGGCGAGTTCATCAGCCTCTGCCAGCACGTTGCGGCCCTCGCCCACACCTTCGGGGAACTGGAACTTTGCCCATTCCTCACGAGCACCTTCACGCTTCAGGATGTAGATGTCAAAGTAGGCAAATTCGGCATAGTTGAAATAGAGGTTGGTCGAGCCGTTGGGGTTCTCGTGCAGCAGGTCGGTGCGTGCCCAGTCGAGCACGGGCATGAAGTTATAGCAGATGCAGTGGATGCCCTCGGCAGCAAGGTTGCGTAGGCTTTCCTTATACACCTCAATCTGATGGTCGCGGTCAGGACCGCCATACTTGATAGTCTCCACCACGGGCAGACTCTCCACCACGCTCCAGCGCATGCCGTAACTTTCGATATACGCACGGAGGTCGTGAATCTTCTCTCGTGTCCACACCTCGCCAAGAGGCACGTCGTGCAGGGCGGTCACAATGCCCTCCACGCCGATTTGTTTCAGTTGGGCAAGCGTGATCTTGTCTTTCTTGCCAAACCATCTCCAAGTTCTTTCCATAGTTTTCTATGTTATTTTTATTGTGTGTTAGTAAAATATGATGCAAAGGTAGGTAAAAAACAGCATTGTTGGTTGTTCTTTTGTATCATTTTTGTTTTGGAATGTATCATATTTTGTATTTTTGCAGCAGATTTATGGTGTGGTTTGTAACATGAACGAAAGTATGTGTAACAATCGTTACAATCAAAACCGTGGATAATGCCTAAATTTGTACGCGTAAAAAAGAGAACAATTTCATTATACACTGATCAACATGAAGAAATTTATTTTAGGAGCACTTGCGCTGGCAAGTGTGTGGTCGTCAGCATGGGCGACAGAGAAGTCTTTTACGAGTCCTGACGGGAAACTGACTGTGGTGGTCGATGATTCCAATGGGGCAGCCACCTATCGTGTCAATTTGGGCGCAACCGAGTTTCTCGGACGTTCACCCCTGGGCTTGAAAACAAATATGGGCGACTATACTCAAGACTTGACTTTGGCAGGATGTGAAGTGAAAGAGGTGAAAGAGTCTTATGACTTGCGGAACATCAAGCAGAGTCATGTCGATTATGAGGCGACAGAAGCCGTGTGCAGTTTCGAACAGAAAGGCAAGAAGGTGATAGATGTTATCTTCCGTGTGAGCAACCGCGATGTGGCATACCGCTATCGTGTGTTGCCTCAGCGCGACACGAAGGTATGTGTGGTGAGTGAGGAAGCCAGCGGTTTCCAGCTGCCTGAAGGCACCACCACGTTCCTTTGTCCGCAGTCTCGTCCCATGGGTGGCTTTGCGCGCACATCGCCCAGTTATGAAACGTCCTATACGGATGATGACCAGATGGGCAAGAACGGATGGGGTGAGGGCTACTCGTTCCCATGTCTCTTCCATTTGGGCGATAAGGGATGGGTGCTCATCAGCGAGACGGGTGTGGATGGTAGTTATGTTGCCAGCCGACTCCTCAATGTGAATGGCGGACTCTATAAGATTGGTTTCCCACAGCAGGGAGAGTGCAACGGATGGGGCTCCACTTCTGCATCGGTGGGACTGCCATGCGAAACCCCTTGGCGCACCATCACCTTGGGCACCACGTTGGCTCCTATCGTGGAGACCACAGTACCTTTCGACCTTGTTGAACAGAAGTACAAGGCTTCGCAGGAATACATCTATGGCAAAGGCTCATGGAGCTGGATTATCGGCATGGACGGCAGTTGCAACTACGATGAACAGAAGCGTTACATTGACTTCTCTGCAGCGATGGGTTATCAGACTGTGCTCATCGATGCGCTTTGGGACGTGCAGATTGGCCGTGAAAAGATTGCTGAACTGGCTGCATACGGAAAGTCGAAGGGTGTGGGATTGTTCCTTTGGTACAACTCCAACGGTACTTGGAACGATGCTCCTCAGTCGCCTAAGGGCAAGATGGACAAGAGTCGTGAACGTCGTGCCGAAATGGCATGGATGAAGAGCATTGGCATCCGTGGCATCAAGGTTGACTTCTTTGGCGGTGACAAGCAGAACATGATGCAACTCTACGAGGACATCCTTTCCGATGCCAACGACTTCGGCATCCTCGTGATTTTCCATGGCTGCACCCTGCCACGTGGATGGGAACGCATGTATCCCAACTATGCTGCCAGCGAGGCTGTCCTTGCTTCTGAAAATCTTCACTTCGGACAGGGTGCTTGCGATGCTGAGGCACACAATGCCACTCTCCATACGTTCATCCGTAACACGGTTGGTTCCATGGACTTCGGTGGTTCAACACTGAACAAATACTATGATGCTGGCAACAAACGTGGTACCCACCGTGTCACCTCTGATGTCTATGCCCTTGCCACAGCCGTTCTCTTCCAGAGCGCAGTGCAGCACTTCGCACTTGCTCCCAACAACCTGACCGATGCACCAGCATGGGCGATTGACTTCATGAAGAATGTGCCCACCACATGGGACGAGGTGAAGTTCATTGACGGCTATCCCGGCAAGTACGCCATCATCGCTCGTCGCACAGGCAGCAAGTGGTTTATTGTCGGTGTCAATGCCGACGACCAGCCGCTGAAGACAACCCTCCAGTTGCCCATGTTCGAGAAAGGCACATCGCTCCAGATGTACAGCGACGACGCACAACTCAACGGCAGCGTCAGCACCGTCAAGGCAAAGAAGCAAATCGCAGTGACCATCCCCAAGAATGGTGGTTTGGTGATTGTGAACCAATAGCATCAACGGATTAAAACAGGAGCGAGGCTTGAGTTTGCATAGACTCAAGCCTCGCTCCTGTTAGGTAATATGATTGTGCTTCTATATGGATAGATGCTATGGTAGGGTCACGTGTAGCACTATTTCATATCGGTAGGAAATTCTCATGGAATAATCGTAGTAATAGCCATTGTCAATGGTGATCGAGTTGTATCCCTTTTGTGCGTTATATCGAAGTCCTTTTCCGCCATTGGCATCGGAGTTGGAATCATAAATGCCTCCATATACATAGTATTTGCCTGTTGATGGATAGTACACATAATCAACCTTGGTCGTCTTCCCGTTGACATAACTTGCATAACTGTCATAGGCCACTCCTGGGCCAATGGCTTTGACGGTAGCTGTAACCTTTCCTGTAACAAGATCGGTTGATGTACCTGAGTCTGTTGATGTGCCTGATTGTTTTATGGTATAAGTCTGGGTGTATGACTTTCCGTCTATCCCTTTGACGGTGATATATATATAGCCTGTGCGGTCACTGCCGGTGTTTTGGGTTGTTGCGTACAATACGGCTATACGAGTTTCACGATATGTGTTAGCTCCATTATTGTAGGTGTCGCCTTTCCTGTAAATCACACGTGTCGTGGTTGTCAGCCATGAATCGGAACAACTGACAAGTACTTGTGAATATACATCGACATTGTCATACACATCAAAAATAATACCTAAATCCAGGTATGGCGATGCGTTGGAATTGAGTGTCCTGACCTTCTCGTAATCCCATTTTACTTTCTCTACAACATGTTTTGTTGGCAGAATTAGAATTGATCGCTGAGCATCAGAGTCATACTCGTGATAATACTTGTCGCCTGTAATTAGATTGTAAACTCCATCAAAGGTGTATTCGAAGGGCAAATCATAGGAATTCACTGTGTCCCACTTGTGATAGATGTTGCTTATCTCCTGGATTTCTCCTGATATGAAGAAACCTTCGCTGTCTTGATAGGCTATAAGCGGGGTGAGTCGAATCGTTGAACTGTAATCATACGTGTATTTGTCAACCGTTACCTCTATCACCTCGAAGCCATAATCCCAAGGATTCGCTTTGAGAGATTCGGGGATGACATCTCCATCATTAAGCTCGAATGCTGGTTTTTCTTCGCCTTGGTCGTCAGGTGTGCTACCGTCACTTTTCCTGAAGCTGAAATGATGGTCTGTGGAGCCATCATCCCATCGGTAGGTGCCGCTGGCGGTGTTGTCAGATGCGGCAATGAGTCCTTTCATGAAGTGGTCGCTGCCAGAAGGGGTGATAGTGAATTCTCCATTGCTTTTGTAGGTGTAGGTGAAGGTTTTGGACTTGCTTCCATCCGCGATTGTGCCTGTGCCATTATCGGCAAAAGTATAGATTGCACCGATGGGAGAACCGTTTTCATCGCAAGATACGAGTATCCAACTGCCCACAAGCACGCTTTTCGAATCTGTTGCACCATTGTCCGGTTTCGGAGGAGTCCCTCCATCGTTGCCGTCATCGCTGCTACAGGCGGCAAATGTGAGTGCACAAAGGCACATCATAAGCCATGCAAGGCTCTTCAATGCTTTTCTTTTCATGTTTGCAAAGGTTTTAAATGAATAAAAGTGAGTTTTCACATCCTGCCGTCTCCGCCGCAACGTGAACATTTACCTGAACCGTGACAGTATTCACACTTGTTCTTGCCGTTGCAGTGGTCGCAAATGCGTTCTGTGCCAGCCCAGTAGATGATGCCTCCGTTGCACCATCCGCATTCGCCCGAACCGTGGCAATAATGATCTTGGTTGTCATTCACGTTGGAGCAACTGCCTGTGCCTCCACAGAGGGTACATCGCTTGCCTGTTTCCGTGCCTCCTCCCGAATCACCTCCTGACCCCGATGTGCGTTCCATGTTGAAAGTGCAGTCGATGAAATCCAGCACCATGTTGTTGCCAGAGATGGAAACCACCCGAAGGACATTGTACAGGTCGTCTTCCGAATGGATGTAGATGGTCTTGGAGTTTTCATCATACACCACCTTCTCGCCTGTCGTGTTCTCCACGGTTTGTACACTTCCTCCTCCGATGAGCATAAGTTTGAAGTCAGCGGTTTTGTTGGCATAGAGTTGAATGATCAGCCCCCATGTGCCGCCAGTGCTGCTTGTTGCCGAACCAGACCATTTTCCCACATATTGGGAGTAATTGTCGGAATTTCCGCTTCCGCTGCTTCCGCCTCCGCCATTGTCGTCCTTGCTGCACGACACAGCCATAGCCAAGCCCATCAGCGCACAGATGAGCATCGTGGCATACTTAAATACATGTTTCCTTTTCATGCCGTCTAAGATTTAAGTGTGAATAAAAGATTTTTGGGTCACTTCAGCAAATCAGCACGATTCTGTGTGAGGATACAAAAAGTGCAGGTCTGCCATATTCCTGCCGGGCTCAGCACTGCCCCTAATACGTCATGGAAAGGTCTGCACATGTGTACATACCTCAAGACGTATTAGTTTGCTCTTATTTTGTCCCTTTCGAGGTGCTGATTCGGCAGGAATTTGAGCAAAAAGACTTGTGCCCAATTATGAACACAGCCCAAAATTACAGATTTTTGTCATAAAAACAAGAAGACCCTTCGCTCTTTAATGTTTGTTAACAAATGGGGGGGGTGACGTAACTATTTAGAGAAAGACTCGATGCGGCAAAAGAACAGGAGTGAACCAATAGGCGCACCCACTCTTTTTCTCTCCTGTCTTCCAAGTACCAAAACATGGTGCTTTCACTACCCCCAGAATCGATGTGCCCCACGTCGCTTGACCGACGTGGGGCACGTCGGTTTTGAGGGTGTGGAAAAACGGAACAGGTGGGATGGATGGCATGGTTGTGAAACTTCTTGTATGGCAGGAACTATAGAGAAAGAGACGACGATGCCGAACTCAACGGCAGCGTCAGCACCGTCAAGGCAAAGAAGCAAATCACCGTGACCATCCCCAAGAATGGTGGTTTGGTGATTGTGAACAAATAATAGCATACTCTCAACGATAGAGCGGGTGCGCCACAATGGTACACCCGCTCTTCTTTTGTGCTTTTCCTCATCACATTCTCAACGGTGCTTCCACAACCTCAAAAGGGGTGAGACTCTCACCTGTGGTACACGTCAGAGTCTTACCTATGGTATAGGTGAGAGTCTCACCCCTTTTGAGACTGTGGAAGCAAGATTATTGACTCTTCTATCATGACTTCATCGCGTCACCGATAGGCATCCTCATAGGCTTAGACAACGAAGGAATTTGGCAGAACGATATTGATACCAACGGAAAGGTGGCTGCTCAAATGAAACTTTGGAAGGCAAATTGTGCCCTCTTTCTGCTTTTTTCTCTTTTTTCCGCAAATAATTCCTTATTCCTTATTCCTAATTCCTAATTTATTCTTACCTTTGCATCCGCTTTTGTGGCGAAGCCGCTGTCTGATAGGGAGAGAGCCCAAGGACTTGAGACACAGGATTTCAATGTTCTGAAAAGGAGAATGCTTCGCTGTAACTCTTTAATCATCAAATCAAACCATCATGGCAGTAGATTTAATTAAAGTGGCTGAGGAGGCAATGAAGCCTGCTGAGTCAAAACAGTTCCCTGACTTCAAGGCAGGTGACACCGTAACAGTGGCTTACAAAATCGTCGAAGGTACTAAGGAGCGTATTCAGCTCTATCGTGGCGTAGTCATCAAGATTGCAGGTCACGAGGACAAGAAGCGCTTTACAGTGCGCAAGATGTCTGGTACTGTAGGTGTGGAGCGTATTTTCCCGCTCAATTCACCTAACATCGATTCTATCGAGGTGAACAAGGTAGGTAAGGTGCGTCGCGCTAAGCTCTACTATCTGCGCAAGCTCACTGGTAAGAAGGCTCGTATCAAGGATAAGCTCTCCATCAAGAAGCAGGAGGATTAACCCTCCTCCAACCTTACGAGAAATAGAGAGAATTGCTATTGGCAGTTCCCTCTTTTTTGTTCATTATATACGAAAAATAGATATTTTTGTCCTAATCGTGCGGAAATACTTGGCTGAAATAAAAAAAAAGTGTACCTTTGTGCCCAAATTTATACATATTTTCAAACTATGGGAAAGTTGATTGTAAATTCATACGATGAGTTTGCCTCTCACTTGGGCGAAGTGATTGGCACGAGCGAGTGGCTTGAAGTGTCACAGGAGCGCATCAACCTTTTTGCTGATGCTACCCTCGACCATCAGTGGATACACGTGGATTCTGAGCGTGCTAAGGTGGAGAGCCCATACAAAACAACGATTGCGCATGGTTATTTGACGCTGTCTCTCCTTCCGCACCTTTGGCAGGAACTGATACAGGTGAACAATGTAAAGATGCTGGTCAACTATGGCATGGACCAGATGAGGTTTGGGCAGCCTGTCCTTTCGGGGCAGCGTGTCCGTCTCACGGCTTCACTGCACGACATTGCCAACATCCGTGGTATCTGCAAGGCGCAGATTAAGTTCAAACTGGAAATCGAGAACCAGAAAAAGCAGGCACTGGAAGGATTGGCTACGTTCTTGTATTATTTCGAATAGGGATATATAACAATAAAAGAAACAGGGTGGAAACTTCAAAAAACGAAGTTTCCACCCTATTTCTTTGATCCCAAATCAGTCATTGAATTTTATGTAAGAAAATCCAATGACCGATTCGGGTTTATTGCTGTCATTTACCACAAGAGAATGTAAGTGAGGAGTGTGAGTACACCGACCAGAATGGCGCCGTAGGTGTATCCTCGTGTGGTAGATAAGAGGCCGAGGTTGATGGGGAGTGCCTTGGGGTCTTGCTTGGTGCTTAGGGCGTCAGAAATCAGGAAGGTTGCACAGGCACCCGACAGGAATCCGAAGAAGTAGAAGGCTTGGAATCCGATGTCTTTGCAATAAGCAATGATGTTGTTGTCGGGCGTGGAGCCATTGGGCAACAAGAGTGTCCCGATGTCAATAGTAGCTGCTATGAGTATGGAGCAACCGGCAACAATAAAGAGGATGTATCCCCATTTCTTCATCACATCTCGTTCCAGTTTAGGAATATTCTGGGTTGGTTCTGTTTTTTTGCTGCTCAATGAGAGGGTGACGAAGAGTATAAGCAGAAGCATGAACACGTAGCCTGCACGGATGAGGAATGGAACGTCAGGCAGGAATACCTTGAAAAGCACGCCGAGGGGAATGGTGAGGATGGTAATCCAGATGGAGGCGGTGCTGGAGGCGCGTTTCCAAAGGAGTCCGAACCCGAAAACAATGGTGATGCCCGGGTAGAGGAAACCTGAGTACTCTTGAATGTATTGGAAGCCTTGGTCGAGTTCTCCGAGGAGTGGGTTGGCTGAGACAAGGGCTATCAAGAGGGCGATGATGGCAGATAGCCGCCCGATGGTTACGAGTTTCGTGTCGGAAGCATCGGGATTGATGTATTTCCGATAGATGTCGATGGTGAAGATGGTGGCGGTACTGTTGAGCATGGAGGCCAGCGAAGAGATGACCGCTGCTGTTATAGCCACGAGCGAAAGTCCCTTGATACCTGTGGGGATGAAGTTCTTGATAAACCAAGGGTAGGCTTCATCTGATACACGGATGGTGTTCCCCGTTGCAGCGATGTCGCCAGATTGGATAAGATAGAGTGCGCAAAGGCCAGGGATGAGGACGATGAAAGGAATGAGGAATTTCAAAAAGGCTGCAAACAGAAAGCCTTTTTGTGCCTCTTTGATGCTATATGCAGCAAGTCCCTTTTGGGTGATATATTGATTGAATGCCCAGTAGGAAATGTTGGTCAACCACAGACCTCCCACGATGGCTGCAATGCCGGGCACGTTGTCGTATGCTTCAGGGTTGTGGCTTTTCTGGATAATCATGTGGAAGTGGGTGTCATGGGCATATTCTCGGTCTATGGCGAAATTGACAAGTCGCTCAAATCCTTCTGAGATGCCACCTTCGTCTCCAGCCATTGCTCCCAAAGCGTAATAGACGGTGGCAAGTCCACCTCCGATGATGAAGACAACTTGCATCACGTCTGTCCATGCTACAGATGTCATGCCGCCGTGGATGGAATAGAGACCTGCGATGAAGAAGAGCGAGATGATGATTGCCATGCGCGTGGAGATGCTGATGCTCCCTATGGAGATACTTAACCCTTGCAGACCCATGATTTGTTCAATAGCGAGCGCACCAAGCCATGCCACAGAGGTGAGGTTGATGAAGATGTAGAGGAAGAGCCACAAGATGGAGAAGGAGAGCCCGACGCCGCTCGTGTAGCGATTGCGCAGGAATTGAGGCATCGTGAAGAAATGTTGGTCCATCATGACAGGCAAAAGGAACTTGCCGATGATGACCAGTGTGAATGATGCCATGATTTCATAGGCGGCAATGGCAATACCGTCAGCATATCCCGTACCTGCCATGCCGATGAACTGCTCGGCTGAGATGTTGGCGGCAATAAGTGATGCACCGACCGCCCACCATGTCAGCATGTTACCAGCAAGGAAATAGTCGTTGGTGCTTTTGGTGCCTCGGTTGTAACTAAGAAATACACCAAGGCAAACAAGCATGACAATATAGGTGAATAGGATGATGTAATCGATGGATTCAAGTCCGCTTTGGCTCAAAGCCTCGGTTAGACTTATTTGTGTATTCATATGGATAAAGATATAAGTTTTGTTGTAAATATGATTGTATTGATAATTTGCAAAAGTAGTAATAATAGTTTGAAGTAAAAAGGATTTTTGATTTTTTTTTCAAAAAGGGGATAAAAAAAGACTCCTGTCGAATGATTCTTCGTCAGGAGTCCTTTTGCAGTGGTACCACCAGGATTCGAACCGGGGACACACGGATTTTCAGTCCGATGCTCTACCAACTGAGCTATGGCACCAATTAGCTTTGTTAAGCGAGTGCAAAGGTAGGGCTTTTTTTGTTACTGACCAAACTTTTCTTTACTTTTTTATCGTCAAGGGCGAAAAAAGTGCTTTACATCAGTTGTTCGAAGGGAAAATCCTTCTTCATTCGATAGGCAAGACCAGTCATGGCTGCAATCAGTTCACCTTGTTGGTTGGTCACTTTGATGTCGCAGTAGGGTAGTTTGTGGTGGTCGAGCAGTTCCGTGCATTCGGCTGTGAGATGGTCGCTGAGTTGTGCTGATTTGAGGAACGTGATGGTGTTGCTGATGCCAAGGGTGAGAATGCCGTGACAATTGCCGACACCTGCAAAGGCAAGGTCGGCAAGTGTGTAGATGACTCCTCCTTGGCATACGCCTGCACCATTCAGGTGCTGTTCCGCAACCGTCAGTTCTGCCTTGGCATAGCCTTCTCTGATTTCCGTCAGTTGCGCACCGATACTGGCGGCAAAGCGGTCGTTCTTGTTGAGCGTGTCGAGCAAGGTCATGCACGGAAGTCTTCTTCGGTGAGGAATGTGAGTTTGTTGAGCATGATGCTCTCCTTGGCTTTCTCGCTCTGGTCGGCACGGAAAACGAGCACGCCTTTGCCTTTCCAAAGGAAGGAGTACAGGTAGAGGATGCTCACGCCCGCATCGGAAATTTCCTTGATGGTCTCGGCAGCACGTCCGGGCTGGTCGTCGATGCTGAGGGCGAAGACCTCGGAGAGCTGCACATTGATTCCGGCATCTTTCAGGATGAGATATGCCTGTGCGGGGTTGTTGGTGAGCACTCGGTAGATGCCATAGTCCTTGGTGTCGGCCACGGTGGAGGCGATAATCTGTATGCCTGCCTTGCTCAGCAGGTCGAGAACCTTGATGAGGGTGCCTCCCTTGTTCTCGATAAAGATGGAAAGTTGCTTGATAGTCATCTTGTCATTTACCATTTACCATGTACAATGTACCATTTGCTATGCAGTGTGTACCTACATGGGGGTTAATAAATCTTGTTGTTGCTTTTTACGCTTTGCGCCTTTATAAAAACAAAAAAAGATATAATAATATAAGAAAAAATATTTGTTGTATTTTCTTTTGTTTTTTCTTGTTTTCTTTTATTTTTCTAAAGGCGCGAAGCGTAAAATTCATTTCTACTGATATACTTTACGTTTATCTACTACGCGGACTGCCTTGCCTTCGCTGACTGGCAGAGTGCCTTTGGGTACAAGTTTGACGTGTGGCGTAAGGAGAATCTCGTCCTTCAGGCGGCGCTTCACTTCTTTCTCCAAAGCAAGGAGACGTGGGTAATCGTCGGTGAAGAGTTCTTCGAGTTCCACCTCCACGGTCATGTTGTCGTTATCCTCGTCAGTGGTGAGGGTAATCAAGTAGTTGCTGGCGAGTTCTTTGAACTGCATGAGAATCTTCTCAATCTGGATAGGGAAGATGTTCACGCCACGCAGCACCATCATGTCGTCGGAGCGTCCGCGCATACGGTCAAGACGTACATGGTTGCGACCGCAAGGACAGGTGCGTCCGAGTACACGGGTGAGGTCTCTTGTGCGGTAACGCAGTAATGGCATTGCTTCACGGCAGAGGGTGGTGAGCACCAATTCACCGATTTCACCGTCTTGGACAGGTTCCAAGGTGTCGGGGTTCACAATTTCCACGATGTAGTAGTCTTCCCAGAAGTGAAGGCCGTTCTGTTCTTTGCACTCAAAACCGACACCAGGACCGCACATCTCGCTCATGCCAAAAGAGTTGTAAGCCTTCACACCCATCATGTTCTCGATGCGCTTGCGCTGCTCTTCCGAGTGAGGTTCAGCACCGATGGCAAGCACTTTCAGTTTCGTGTCCTTGCGAGGATCTACGCCCTCCTGCTGCATCACCTCGTAGAGACGGGTCACGTAACTTGGCACAGCATGGATGGCTGTAGTGCCGAAGTCTTTGATGAACTTAATCTGACGCAACGAGTTGCCCGCTGCTGCAGGCACGGTGAGCATGCCAAGTTTCTCGGCTCCATACTGGAAGCCCAGTCCACCAGTGAACATGCCATAACCAGAGGAGTTCTGGAACACGTCATCAGGGCGCAGTCCCACCATCCAAAGGTTACGTGCCACTTGGTTTGCCCACTCGTCCAAGTCTTTCTGTGTGTGTAGAATCACGGTCGGATTGCCCGTAGTTCCAGACGATGAGTGCAGACGCACGCACTGACGGAGTGGCACACTGGCAATACCGAAAGGATAGGTGTCGCGCAAGTCTTGTTTGGTGGTGAAAGGAATCTTGCGGATGTCATCGAGGCTCTGGATGTCCTCGGGCTTCAGTCCGATTTCCTCGAAACGCTTCTTGTAGAACGGTGAGTTCATGCAGTGCTTCACAGTCGCCTGCAAGCGCTCTAACTGTAACTTGTTTAGTTCCTCACGAGACAACGTCTCGTACTGCGGATGAAGGTAAGGTGATTTATCGTCCATAGGTCTAAAATATTTTTCTAAAGGCGCGAAGCGTAAATTTATTTTTTATTCTTATTGAATTGTTCTATACGTTCTTTGAAAAGCGGTTCCTGCTCTTTCGAGAAGAAGGAGGTGCAGATGCGCACACCCTGTTCGTTTGAGCCCATGGTGTCAAGCGGGAACACTGCGATACCGTAGTACATCAATTCGCGAGTCAGTTCGAGGTCATTCATGCCTGGGTACTGCACCGTGAAATAGAAACCGTCTGCCAGTGGAGCACCGAGGTCATTGTCATACACCAAGTAGAAGCCGTTGGCAAGCAGCACGTCTTTCATGAACTTGGCTCTTCTGCCATACTCCTTCACGTCATTCAGGAAATTGTAAGAGCCGTCACAAGCCGCCTCCATCAGTGCAGCCATCGCATGCTGCACACTGTGGGTGGTACCGCTGGAGAGTGTGTACATCAGTCGGTTGCAGAAGAAGTTTCCAAACTCGCCCACGCCGAAGTTCTTCTCCAAGGCGGGGAAAACACGGTGGTAGAGCGTATTGCTGATACATGCCACACCAATACGCTGACCAGCATACGAGAAAGCCTTGGAGCCTGATACCGCCAGGATGTACTTGTCTGTGTATCGTGCCACCGTTGCCTGATAGGGTGCCTCAAACGGATGGCTCAAGTCTCGGCGGAAGTCCATGGCAAAGTAAGCCAAGTCTTCCAAAATGATGCAGTCGTGCTTGTCAGCCAGTCCTGCAATACCCTTCAACTCTTCTTCATTGAAGCATACCCACGAGGGGTTGTTAGGATTAGAATACACAATACCACAGATGTTACCAGCCGATAGAATCTCTTCCAGTTTCTGAATCAGTGCGGCTCCACGATAGTCATGGATGTCCAGGCCGATGTGTTTCAGTCCAATCACGTCGCATTGGGTCGTTTGCACAGGGAATCCCGGTTGAATGAGCAGCACCGTGTCCTTTTCAGGCATAGCATGGTGCCAAGCGGTGAAAGTGGCGAACGTGCCTTGCATCGAACCTGTAGTGGGGATGCAGCAGAGTGGGTCGATATCCACACCGATAAACGCCTTCACGAATCTCGATGCAGCCTCCTTGATGCGTGGTATGCCCCCATTGGGAGGATAAATCGTGGCACAGCCCTTGCTGAGTGCCTCCTGTTCCGCTTTCAACGCAATTTCTGACGGTTGCAGTCCTGGCACACCCATCTCAAGGTGTATCACCTGCTGCCCCGTCTTTTCCTCCAGCATACGCGACAGCGACTGGAGGTCGCGAATCGTGGCTTGTGAGAAGTCACCGAGCCCCATCCCTTCGATGGCCTCGGTGACTATTTGGTAATCTAATGGTGTATTCATATATTAAAAGATAATAGAATGGACTTATTTCCAATCCGTCAGGAGTGTTCTCTTGTCGAGCACATGCTTTGCTTTGCCCGTTGAACGCTCAATGTTGCCTGGCTCCTTGATGTGGATGTTGGGCTTGATGCCGACGAGAGATACGATGCGGTCGTAGAGTGGCTTGATGAATGGCATCTGCTTGGCTGGGTTGGGTGAGAAATACTCAGCGCGCAACTCTACATCAAGGTCGAAGGTGTCTTCGTTGTTCTTGCGATCTACGGTGATGAAATACTGTGGAGTAAATACAGGGAATTCTGTCAGCACAGTCTCAATCTGTGATGGGAAGACGTTCACACCACGGATGATGAGCATATCGTCGCTACGACCCAAAATCTTTCCGAGACGGACAGTCGTGCGACCGCATTCGCAAGGCTCGTAGATGAGGTGAGTGAGGTCGCGTGTACGATAGCGCAGGATAGGCATAGCCTCCTTGCACAGCGAGGTGAATACCAACTCACCCTCTTCACCAGGTGCCACAGGTTCCAGTGTCTCAGGGTTGATGATTTCAGGGTAGAACATGTCTTCTGCCACGTGGGTTCCGTTCTGGTACTGGCATTCGCCACCCACACCAGGACCGCACATCTCTGTCAGTCCGTAGATGTCAATGGCTTTGATATGCAGTTTCTTCTCCAACTCGCGGCGGATGCCCCATGTCCAAGGCTCGGCTCCGAAGAAACCGACTCTGAGTTTCAAGTCTTCAGCGTTGATATTAGGATTTTTCTCAATCACCTCTGCCAAGTGGAGGGCATACGATGGGGTGCAGCAAAGAGCCGTCGTGCCAAAGTCTTTCATCAGCATGATTTGCTTCTCGGAGTTTCCAGCTGAGATAGGCAACTGGACGGCTCCACGTGCGAGGGCGCCATCATGGGCACCCAAACCACCCGTGAACAATCCATATCCATAAGCCACCTGTACGATATCGCCAGGACCTATGTCACCTACTGCCAACACGCGAGCCACACATTCTGCCCACATCTTCAGGTCGTTCTCAGTATAAGTGCCGACAACGGGTTTACCTGTGGTACCTGACGAGGCATGGATACGGCGAATTTCACTCTGAGGAACGGCTTGCAGACCGAAAGGATACTCGTCGCGCAAGTCGTGCTTGGTGGTGAATGGCAGTTTGTAGATATCATCTATACAGCGGATGTCTTCAGGCTTGACGCCCATGCGGTCCATCTTCTTCTTGTAGAATGGTACCTTCTCATAACAAGTCTTCACAGTCTTGACGAGCCGCTCAGATTGTAACTTGCGCATAGACTCCCGGTCCATGCACTCCATTTGGGGATTGTGAATCATGTTTTTTGTGTTTGGTTGTTATTTTTTACTTGCCTCTACACCCATGTCAAAGGCTTTCAGGTTGGCTTCGACAATGGCTTCACCCTTGCGGGCAAAGATGACGGCGATGGCTTTGCGGAGTTGTTCCACCGTGAGAATCTCGATGAACGGGGCAGCCATGCCGAGCAGCACCATATTGGCACCACGGGCATTGCCTGCATCCTTAGCGACAGTCTCGATGTCGAGTTTCACTACAGAAGGCAGTGCGTCGAGTTCGGCTTGCAGGGCTGCTTCGTCAGGATAGTTGGGTATGTTGATGAATGGTTTGCTGCTGGTCACGATGGTCCCCGTCTTAGCGAGGTATGGCAGATAGCGCAGCGACTCCATAGGTTCCATGGAAATGACCACATCAGCCCCTCCTTGTGGAATCAGGTCTGAATAGATGTTCTCCGTAGAGAGGCGCAGGTTCGACTGCACGTCACCGCCACGCTGGCTCATTCCGTGTACCTCTGCTTGTTTCAAGTTGATGCCAGCCTCTGTGGCTGCTTCTCCAATGATGGTTGCGATAGAGAGGATACCTTGTCCGCCCACACCGCAGAGTATGATGTCTTTCTTCATATGTGAGACCCTCTCCCCGACCCTCCCCCGTAATGGGGAGGGAGTGCCGTCTGGCTTGGTTTAAGCGAGGGTTGATGTTTGGTTGATATTCTGATTGTCCCACATCCCGCATGGTCTTCCTCCCCATTACGGGGGAGGGTTGGGGAGAGGGTCTTCTCTATTTTCTCTTTTCCCTTGCGTGGCGTGCAGCCGTCTGGATGCACTCGCGGCGAGGAATAATCACAGAAACTCCTTTATATTCAATCTCTTCTTTCAAGATGCGCGTGATTTCGGGCATGTTCTTGGGCAGTGGAACGACCACACGCACATGCTCTGGCTCTACACCCAAACCGAGACAGATTGCCTCGAACTTGTTGGTGCCGGCAGAGTCTTGGCCGCCCGTCATGCCTGTGGTCAGGTTGTCAGAGATGACGACGGTGATGTTCGACTTGTCGTTCACAGCATCCAGCAGACCCGTCATGCCTGAGTGTGTGAAAGTGGAGTCACCGATGATAGCCACAGCAGGGAACAAGCCTGCATCAGCAGCACCCTTCGCCATGGTGATGGAAGCACCCATGTCCACGCAGGAAGAAAGGCTCTTGAATGGTGGCAATGCGCCGAGGGTGTAGCAACCGATGTCGCCAAATACACGGTAATCAGGATATTCAGCCAACACTTGGTTCAGTGCAGTATATACATCGCGGTGTCCGCAACCCTGACAGAGTTGTGGAGGACGACCTGCAAGGTTCTTGGCATTATCGAATGCTGGACCAGCGGGCTTGCCAAGTGCCTTGGCCACACTATCGGGCGTCAACTCGCCTGTGCGGGGCAGGTCACCAGTCAAGCGTCCCTTGATGGGGTATTCTGCACCTACCATGCCTGCAATGGCTTCTTCCACCACAGGTTGACCATCCTCCACCACAAGGATGGACTCATGCTCGGCAGCAAATGCCTTGATAGCCTTAGGTGAGAGAGGATATTGGGAAACTTTCAGAATGTCGGCATTGTCACCCACGTTCTCCTTCACGTAGTTGTAACCGATACCACAAGCGACAATGCCCAATTTCTGACCGGCTGATTCTTTCTTGTTATAAGTGGATGTCTCTGATGCTTTCTGGAATGCTTCCTGCTTCTCCAGCAAATCCACATACTTCTTTCTTGCGATGCCTGGCAGCAACACCCATTGGTCAGTGCTGGGGTTGAGTGCGTTCTCTGCACTCAGTTCACCCACTTCCACAGCGGCACGGCTATGTGCCAGACGAGTGACGATGCGCAGCAGCACGGGCACTTTCTGACTCTCCGACATTTCAAATGCCGAAGCCACCATGTCGTAAGCCTCCTGTTGGTTTGATGGCTCAAACACGGGGATGAGGGCGAACTTGCCGTAGAAACGGCTGTCCTGCTCATTCTGTGAAGAGTGCATGGAAGGGTCGTCGGCAGCCAACACGATGAGACCGCCGTTCACACCCGTAATGGCACTGTTCACAAAAGCGTCTGCACACACATTCATACCCACATGTTTCATGCACACCAACGCACGCTTACCTGCATACGACATACCGAGAGCGGCTTCCATCGCCGTTTTCTCATTGGTACACCAACGGTTGTGGATGCCACGTTTGCGTGCCACTTTGTTGGTCTGAATAAATTCAGTGATTTCGGTGGACGGAGTGCCTGGATAAGCATACACACCAGAGAGTCCGGCATTGATGGCTCCCAACGCAATGGCTTCGTCACCCAAAAGTAATTGTTTCATATAATTGTAGTTTTGTAGTAATTACGTAAAAGACATAAAAAACATGTTTCTCAAGCAGGTGCCGCCCGAAAAACATGCAAAGGTACGAAAAAAAGTGTAAAGTGTAAAGTGAAAAGTGAAAAATCTCTGTTATCCATCATTGGGACAGTTGGAAACATGGATTTTTCACTTCTCACTTTTCATTTGATTTTGTCAATGTCAACAGCCACACCCACCATCAGATTGATGCCATTGGTGAGGGGACTGTTGAAGTAGTGATATTGGGGTTTGTAGTTCAGCAGGTTATCAAGGGCGGTGGTCACTTTCACTGCCTTGCCGAAGTGGTGGGTGGCTGAGAATTTCCAAAGGGTGTAGGCAGGGTAATGGATTGTGCTGGTGCCTTTGGCGATGTCGTAGTAGTCGATAAACTCCACGTTCTTCACGGCCGAAAGGAAACGCCCGTTGAGAGAGAGACGAAGACCATAGTTGCGGGTGAACTGTTTCTCCCAGTCGATACGAGCGGTGAGAGAATGCTTGCGGGCAGGTATGTACTGGTTATTGATGGTGTGCCCTTCCTTGTCTTTCGGCAACCGCTCATTGGTGTAGGCATAGGAGAGGCGGGCACTCAGTCCGTTGTCCCATCGTGCTTGTGTTGTGGCTTCTCCTCCATAAACGGAGTAGTCTGCGAGGTTGGTGTAGTCGAGATAGAGTTGTTTGTCGTCATCGGGAAGAGAATGGGGAACACCCGTGGCGAGTTTGTTGTGCACGTCGTTGTAGTAGGCGGCGAGGGTGAAATTGTAATGCCCTTTGGTGTAGTCGGCAGAGGCATTGAAGTTATGGCTGAGTTCTGCTTTCAAGTCAGGATTACCTCGGATAATCCAGATGCCTGCTGCGTCGAAGTTGTAGTACTTCTCTTTCAGGGCTGGTGCACGGAATCCCATGCCATAGCCAAAACGGATGTTGAGATTGCTGATGGGCTGGTAACGCACGGAGAGTTTCGGAGTGAAGTGAGAGTCCTTCTTGTCTGAGAAATAGTCGTAGCGCACAGCACCCACCACCTCCCATTGCGTGTTGATGATCCAGTCGTATTGCGCAAAGGCATCGAAAGTGTTCTGACTTTCCGTTCTGCTGCCCAAGTTCTTGTTCATCAGATAGTCATGCATAAAATCTGCCCCCACAGTCAAGATTCCGTTTGACGACCAATAGTGGTTGTAGAGCCCTTTGAAGATGTTCTGCACGTTGCGGTAGTCACGCACATCGAGCTTGTTGATTTTGTGGTAGTCAGACTTGTCGTACTGGTCGAACGAATAGGAGATTTCCAAGTTGTCGTCTTTACTAATGTCCCATAGCCCTTTGAGCCCTGCGCTGAAATCTCTGAATCGTTCAGGGGCATCGGCGACACGGGTTTGTTCACGGTAGAAATAACCTGCCCTGCCAATGAGTTTCAGTTGATCATTCACGATGTATGTGAGCCTGTCCTTCACGTTCCATGTACAGTCTCCATAGATGGTGGTCACCACTTGCGTGGTGGGGTTCTCTGCATTGTTTACATGGATGTTGTCAATGGAGGTGTGATTCACATTCAGCATGTTGTGCAACCGCTTTCTGTTCACTCCAAACGAGCCTCCCAATCTCCGTTCGTTATAACGTGCCAAGCGTCCATTCAGGTTCAGTGTCCATGGTTCTGTACCTTCCTTTGTGATGATGTTGATGACCCCACCTCCTGCATTGCTCCCATAAAGCGCAGAGGCGGCTCCCTTCACAATCTCGATGCGTTCCACATTTGCCATGTTTAGACGGGTGAAGTCAACGTCATCCATTGTTTCGCCAGCCAGCCGTTCTCCATCCACGAGGAAGAGGATGCCCTGACCGCCAAAGCCGCACAGGTTCATGTGCTTCAACTGATTCATGGCATAAGAGAATTCTACACCTGGCATCTCTTGCTGAAGCAGGTCTTCCACATTTGTGGCATCCACCTTCTCTATGTCCGCTGTGGTGATGACACGGGTTTGGATAGGAGCATCCTTCAGCAGTTTCGGTGTGCGCGTGCCAGTGATGACCACATCGTTGAGCAGGAAAGTGGAGTCTTGCTGCTGAGCATGAGCGAAGTGAGAAAAAATAAACAAATGAAAAAATGAAAGAATGAGAAATTGGAGTGCCTCTGGCTTGTGAAACAGATTTCTCACTTTTTCACTTTTCACGTTATAATCGGTTGCAGTCATCTCAATACGGGTACTTGTAGTTGATGGTCAGACAACACTTTGTGCCGGCTGGATTTTGATAGTTTTCCAGTTGAATGGCTGCGTAGGTGTCATCGTCGAAACGGACGATGAACACATGGTTGTTGAGTGTGAAGGCAGGAGGTACAGGAGGAATTTCGAGTTTGAGCCACGAAGAGAGCACGGGGTTCACCTGAATGCCCTGATTGCCCACAAATCCTTGCAGCATCTGTTCACGGATAGTCCACACATCCAACTCGTTCCATGTGTCGGGAGTGAAGGTGGCATCAGCAAATGCCTCGCTGCTTTCGGGCAGTTCACTCATTGAAGTATAGGATGTTTCATAGGCAGCTCCTCCGTTAGTGCGCACATTGTTGCGATGCACGGAAATGTGCCATTTTTCAGGCTCTGGCTGCTCGGCTGTAGGAGTGAAACTTTGGAACTCGTGGTTGGAAAGACCAGCCCCGAACACATCGTACCAATAGGTGTAGATGCCCGGTTGAGGGTTGAGGGCTGAGGGTTGAGGGCTGAGAGTTGGAAGTTTCTCAGTGGGGATGCTCATTGATACCCATTCCTTGTTCGTGTCCAGCAGGTCAATATAGTACCATTTTGTCCAACTGGAGGCATCCACATACAATTGCCCCTTTTTCAGGGTCACGTCATTCGACGGATCATCGTAGATGTCGTCGAGGATGCCATGACAGGCTGACAGAGAGGACAAAAGCAATGTGAGTGTGCTAAGCGTCAGGAACTTGTGTCTCATTGAGCAGAGGTGTACCTTTTATTTATTGACTTCAACTTCGAATTTGGAGATAATCTTGAAAGGCATTTTTCCGAAAGAGTATGTCATCACGATGGTGGCACCCTTACTGCCGTTTTCAATCAGTTTCACGTCGATGTCGCTGTCTTCGTTGAAAGTGTAATCGCCCTCCATCGGAGCACGACCACCTTCAGACTTGTAGTGCATCTGCAGATTGTCCTTGCCAAACACGCGATAGTATGAACCCTTTTGGGCATCGTATGCGATGTTCTTGATGGTGACAGCGCCAATGGTGAGGTTACCGATGGTGGTGTTGAGCAGTTGGTACTCAGGCATCTCCACTTCGATGGTGCCATTCTCTCTGAGGGTGACCTTGCAGGTAATGTTTACAGGTGGATATTCCTTGTCAACGGTCACGGTGTTGTTACCTGTGTAGGTCCACTCCTGAGTGTACTCCTTGTCGTCGCTGCATGCGGTCATGCCAATCAGTGCGACGAGCATCAATGCTAAAAATTTAATTGCTTTCATTGTTTGTGCTATTTTTTTAAGTTTTTAATTTATATGAATTAGGAGTTAGAGGGAGTTTAAGGAGTTAGTTCCGAATGTTGTGTTGGTGTCAGCGTATCGGCTTTAAACTCCTAAGCGGAGCGAAAACTCCTTTAACTCTTGCGTGAATATTCCTTTTCCCGTTTCGGATTCATCGGGAACCAGCCTCTTTCCACCCGCTTTTTCTGTTCAAACAGTTCGAGGATGCTCCATAAGCACGAACAACCCACCACGCCGAGGATGGGACTGAGCACATCATTGGCAGTGAACAATGACGCTACAATGAAAGCAACGCCAGCCACTAAAAACACCCACCAGCAACGAGTGCCCAGATGGTACTCTGATTTGATGACTATAGGGTGAAATATGCCTATCACGAGGAAAGTCGCCACAGCGATGATGAGTCCTAAAAAATTCATACCTAAAAATCTTTTACCTGAATTTAACCGATGAACAGAAAAACGCTGCAAAGTTACGGCATTCTGTTTGTTCCTGCAATCCTCATTTGTGATGATTTAGTGTTTTCCCCCCTTCATCTTCAGACATTTCTTTTATTAAAATAACGTCAGTTCGATGAATCTTAACAAAAATAATTTATGGAAAATTCGTGGTTAAGTAGGTGAACAAAAATAGTTTATATGATGCGGCAAGCCGCATTTTCTCGGACAATAATTACCAATAATTTCCAAAAATTGGTTCCAATAATAATTATTGGATAAAATTATCGTCAATTATTGGAAATTATTGTCCGAGAAAACAAGCCGCTTGCGGCGAAAAGAAGAGACATCATTGTATAAGATAATTTTGTGTGGTTACTTAATTTATGTTCAAACTAAAACACGAACCTTTAGCTCGGCGTAGCCAATTTTTCATGAATTTAATTATTTGTGGTTTTCGTCGAATCCACGTTAAAATACAAAAAAAGTCCAATTTGTACCATTGAGTTATCTTTTTCTCAGAAAATGAAAAAAGAAATCTCAAAATTAGTAGTTTATGTCGGATTAACTAACTAAATTTGCAACGTGACAATAATTATTAACCAAAACTATTTTTGAGTATGAGGAAGAATCTGTTTTTTTTCGTGATGTTTTTCATCACAAGTGCGCTTGGAATAAATGCGCAGACGGAACTTTCGGGTGAAGTGGAGGCTGGAAGTGCTCCATGGAACGCTTTTGACGTGACTTATGATCTTGGTGAAGTCGCCACAGCATTGAGTTATGCCGATGCTGCAGCCTTGCAGGCAGCGTTGGATGCGCAGGAAGTGGTCATCACTGCTACGGCACAAGATGGCACCCAGTCTGCAGAGCCGACGTCTTACTATACCCGCAATGATGTTGAAGGATATAGTTATGGCTGTTTCTGGCTTAACGCTGAAGGAAAGATTGTGGCGGCATGGGATTCGGAAGGAGTGGCTATTGCTAATCACTTTGATTATGATGAGTCCAACATCATTATTCATCTTTTGCAGAACACGGCAGACAAAACTGTTCCTGGCAGAGATTATCCTGCAGTCATCACGCTGACTGCAAACGGGAAAAGCGTGGTGCTGAAGAGCACGTTGAAAGTTGCAGAATTGCCACCATTCCCTGTTCCGACCAAGTTTGTTTCGGATTTGGATGTACTTGATGTCATTCAAGTTGAAGTGTCTCAGCCCGTGATGAAAGAGTGGGGCGAGAATCCTCGTTGGACTGTCGATGCCACTTCGTTGATTGAAGACGAAGAGGTTGAAGAGTCTGCGATTACTCCTAATGCATCGAAAATGTTGGGTGTCACTCTTTGGAACGCAGATGCTTCAGCTGTACAAGATTTGTTGTTTGTTGGTTCTGTAGATGCTGATTTCACCGCCAATGGTGGTGGTTATTGGCTCAAACGCCCTGTTGCAAGTTCATTCTACTGTGTGAAGAGTGATTGGGGAGCAGACCCGGACTTCTTTATTGAGAATATTGGCTATGATGCCGAATCACATGAGTTCTATGGTCAGACGGGTCAGATGCCCAATAGGTTCCAAGCGGGTGACCAACTCTTTACTGACTTCTACTTTATTTATGGTAATAAAGCCATCAAGGTGGAGTTCACCCTTACTGTCACGGAAGAGGAGGCAATAGACATGCCTGATCCTGTCACCGAGATTGCCAAGTTAGACATCGTGGAAACAGCCAAGGTGGAGGTGTCTCAACCTGTGATGAAGGACTGGGGTGAGAATCCTTTATGGACGGTGGATGCCAGCAAATTGTTGGAAGCCGCAGGTGTAGAGCCAAGTGCTTTCACGGCAGCCGCTCGTGCGATGTTGTTTGCCCAGGTATGGGATGCGAATGCTGAGCGTGTGGCTGAAGAAGTGAGTGGCGAATATACGGCAAATGGTGCTGGTTTCTGGTTCGCTCCTGCCACAGTGGAAGACGAAGGAAGTGGTGACCTTGTTCTGACGGAAGAATGCTACCGCGGAAGTTACGGGAGTAGTAATTTCTTTATAGAAAACGTGGGCTATGATGCAGAGGAAAACCAATTCTATGGTTGGGCTGGTCAGATGGTTAAGACATTCACGGGTGGTGAACACATGTTCACGAACTTCTACTTCATCTATGGTGACAAAGCGATAAAAGTAGATTTCCATTTCAATGTAGAGGAAGAAAAGGATATTGATGTTGCCGACATGGTGAAAGTGGGCGGCAGTGAAGCCATGACATGGGTTCAGGAACCTCGTGCAGACTGGACTGGTTTGGAACACTGGGTGCTGGACATGGACAAGGTGAGCGAATTGTTGGGTTGTAACCCTGAAGACATGACGCTGAAGTGCAAATTGCCTGATGGAACCGTGACCAACGAATATACGACCACGACGACCGATGTGGCAGAAGGCATTTATGGTTTCTGGATTGATGCGACAGGTAAACCTATTCAAAGTGATGCCAATGCCAAGAGTTTCTATGTAGAATATGATGCAGGTCGAGGTGTCTTCAATGTAGGGCAGATGCCAAACACAATGGAGGTGGGTGACAAACTCTCTGCTACCTTCTGGCTCTGCAACAAGGAAAAATACTATGAGGTGCCGGTTGTCCTCAACATCCAAGATGTGGAAAAGGTTGCTCCTGAAGCATACAACGAAGTGGGCAGTTACTCCTTCTCTTTCCGAAGCCTTGTTGATGGTGAATGGAACCTGACAGAATATACAGCTCCAGTTGATGTGAAGGAGGTGATGGAGAAATTGGGCACAGAAGACCTTGTTGTCTATGCACAGTCAGTTGGCGAGTGGACAAAAGGCTACACCTGTACGCCTTATCCTGGTTTCTGGTTCTCTCCCGAAGGCAATGTGGTGGGGTGGTCCGAAGCCAAGGTGGGCATCCGATTTGAAGGCGACCAGATCTGTATGCACAAGAATCCAGGTGCTACCGCTGTGGGTGACGAATTGGAACATGCCATCTATCTGGTCAATGAATATACGGGTGCTTACGTGACCCTGAAAGCCAAGGTGAAGTTTGTGGATGAGATTATCAGTTACACGACCGTTGGCGAGATGAACGTGGTGGTTGAGATGGATGACGAGGAAGGTAAGGGTGAACAGGAATTTGAGGGTTTGAAACTCGTCAAAGCCATTGGTGCAAAAGACGTGGAGACCTTCCTGCTGAATGGTGCTGTTCTGCCGCGTACTGGCGAAGGCTCGTATGCCGACGAAGGTGAGTACACCCTCAATGACGAAGATGACTGGATGTTCGACGCATCGGGCAACGTGCTTGCCAAGGATGCAGAGTCTTCAGCTTTCTCATTGTTCTTCGAATTGGACGATGTGGTGGGTTGCAGAGTCTATGCTGACGGCGCACTTGCTGAGGGAACAGTTGTTCCAGCCGATGGCATCTTGTATAAGACCGATGTTGTCTTCCAGTACGATTCTTATCAGTACATCGTCCATGTGAAACTGAAGTACAAGCCAACAAGCGGTGTAGGCATTGAGTCTGTTGATGTGGCCTCAACACAGCAGAGCAACATCTACAACCTTAATGGTCAGCATGTTGAGGCACCTGCTAAGGGTATCTATATTATTGGTGGCAAGAAAGTCTATGTGAAATAATCCCCCTATGGGAACAAGAGCAGGGGCTGCATCATTGCAACGATGCAGCCCCTGCTTTTGTTTGTGGAGATTTCTCAGAGCCTATCTCGGCACTTGCTCCAGCAGAATCTCAATGAGTCGGGGAAGGGCATATTGGTCAAGGTCAGACTCTTTCACCCAGATATACTCATCGGGAAGAGTGGGGAAAGTGTCTGTCTCCAACAGATAAAAGTCGGCAAGCAGAATGCGGTGGGTAAGCACGTGCTTTACATTCCTGCAAACCATAGTGCTCCCCTCCAATCCTAACCCCTCATTCCTCATCCCTAATTCTACATTATAAGGTTCCCAAAGCCCCTGCCAGATGCCACCAGCAGGTCGGCGACGGATGGCTGTTTTGCCATTACATCTTATATATAAATAAGTAAGCCGTACAGTCTGAATGTTCAGTTTCCTCTCCTTCACAGGCAATTCGCTGATGCGTCCTGTACGCAACGCTTCACAAGATTCTTGTAGCGGACAAACAATACACTTGGGCGAAGTGGGGGTGCATTGAATAGCCCCGAAATCCATCATGGCTTGGTTGAACTCGGCAGGTCGGTCGGCAGGTAACAGCGATTGCGCCAGTTCTGTGAAGAGATGCTTTCCCCTTGTCGTATTGATGGGGGTGTCGATGCCATAATGGCGAGCAAGCACCCGATAGACATTGCCATCCACCACAGCGGCAGGCAATCCGAAAGCAATGGAACCAATGGCGGCAGCGGTGTAGTCACCCACACCCTTCAGTTGCTTGATGCCTTCGAGTGTGGTGGGGAAACTGCCTTGTGACACAATCTGTTGGGCAGCCGTGTGCAAGTTGCGGGCACGGCTGTAGTAACCCAACCCCTGCCACTCGCGTAGCACCTCATCCTCAGTCGCCCTCGCCAAATCTTCTACACGGGGCCATCGCTGCATGAAGCGTAGCCAATAGTCCATGCCCTGCTGAATGCGTGTCTGCTGAAGAATAATCTCACTCAGCCAGATGGCATAAGGATCGCGTGTGTGTCGCCAAGGCAAGTCCCGTCCATTGACGGAAAACCAATCGAGAAGTGTAGTGGTAAACATACTGCAAAGTTAAAACTTTTAAGTGAAAAACTAAAAGTGAAAAGTGAAAAATCTAAGTTACTATTGCTGATGATAAGCAGTCCGGATGGCTGGTAACTTAGATTTTTCACTTTTCACTTTTCACTTTTCACTTATTTTTCCTACCTTTGCAGTGATAAATTCAATTCTTATGCCACACTTCGAGATAGCCATTGTGGATTCCAACATCTTAGCGGCACTGGGGTTACAGCCGCTGCTCACCGACATCATTCCAGTGGCGGAGGTGCATATCTTTATCTCGTTCGACGAATTGCAAGCTGCTGATCATGGGCAGTTCGTCCACTATTTTGTGGCGTCACGGCTTTATTTCGAACATGCAGCCTATTTCCGTGAGAAACCACGTCGCACCATTGTGCTGGTCAATGGCGATTTGCAGATAGCTGGAGTGCCGACATTGAATGTGTGTCAGGGCGAACAGGCATTGGTCAAGAGTATCCTTTCTGTCCATCGTCAGGGACATCCAAACCCTCATGTACCCATCTCCCATCCACAGCCCTCTTCGTCCTCTTCTCAACTCTCTGCTCGTGAGGTAGAGGTGGCGATATTGTTAGCTAAAGGACATATCAATAAGGAAATAGCCGACCTGCTCAATATCAGCGTTACAACTGTTATCACGCACCGAAAGAATATTATGGAAAAGCTCCATGCACATTCCCTTGCCGACATCATCCTTTATGTGGTAATGAATGGCTTAGTCGATGTCGGTGAACTCTAACCCCTAACTTTAACCTTAACCCTAACCCTAACCTTTCTTTTCCCTTTGGGGGAGTTGGAGGGGCTCTTAACTTTTACATCCGTACAACTTCGCTACCAAGGCACCGCTGATGTTGTGCCACACACTGAAGATGGCACCAGGGATGGTTGCCAAAGGCGAAGCAGCAAAATGGATGGTTGCCAACGAACAGGCAAGTCCGCTGTTCTGCATACCCACTTCAATGCTGATGGCAGCACGTTTAGCATGAGAGAGTCCCAACAGTCGTCCGATGCCATAGCCAAGAGCAAGTCCGCTGAGGTTGTGGAGAATGACTACGGTGAGGATGATGAGGCCTCCTGCCAAAAGTTTGTCTGCGTTATGTCCCACGATGATACCGACCAAGAGAGTAATCATCAAAGAAGAGAAGGCAGGCAAGTAAGCCACAGCATGTCGTGTGAAGGTGGGCAGATATTTCTGAATGAGGAATCCAACCACGATGGGCGCAATCACCACATAGACAATCGAGAGCAACATGCCCCATGCGTCCACATCCACGAAGGTGCCAGCCATCAGCCATGTGAGGAAAGGTGTCATCAGTGGGGCCAGCAGGGTTGAGGTGGCAGTCATGCCTACCGACAGCGCCAAGTCGCCCTTCGCCAGATAAGTGATGACATTCGAAGCCGTGCCCCCAGGGCAGCACCCCACCAAAATCACACCCAATGCCAAGTCGGCAGGCAATTCAAATGCCTTCGTGAGCACCCATGCCATCAGCGGCATGATGGTGAACTGAGCCAGACACCCAATCAGCACATCCTTCGGGCGGCTGAATACCACCTTGAAGTCGTTGACATTCAGTGTCAAGCCCATCCCGAACATGATAAGTCCCAACATGGGATTGATGACCCATGTGTCAATTCGACAGAACGGTTTCGGCATCAGTACAGCCACCACTGCCATCGCCAACACCATCGCACCCATCCATCGGGCAATGAAATCACAAATTCTTTTCATTTTTCCATTTTCAAATTTGATGCAAAGGTACGGAAAAGTTTGGAGTTTAGGTTTTGAAGTTTAGGATAAATTGCTCTACAACCTACAAGATGAAAAAATGAAAGAATGAAAAGATGCGATAGGGCAAGTGTAGAGGTCACTCTTGTTTGCGTTATGCCTTGCAATGGCAAGTGCAGAACTTCCCAGCCCTGCACATCCCATGATGAAGTCTTCACCTTTTCTAAATCTTTTATTAATTTTACTATTTGCTATTGAAAACCTATCGAATGATGTGTTTCTTATCCAGCAATTCTACCCTCCAAATTTTTGTCCACTTTGTTTTGACGTTCCTCTCTTTCTATCAGTTCTAACAGATAGTCGGCGACATATTTCATTCTGTCGTAGAGGGATTGTGGAATCATCTCCATCAGCGTGTCACGAGGTAGCACGTGATTCTGAATGAAACTCAAGGTACAGCCTTCCTCGCTGGCGTGTTCCCTGAGATAGTTTTTGAGGATGGATTCTGTTTCTTCAGGTGTGTGATATTTACGGGCATTCTCGATGAGGTCTTCCGCATCACCCCATTCTTTGTAGAATTTCGAGCCGGTCAGGTAAAATCCGCCGTTCACCACTTTCACATCCACATGTTCGCCTGGTACGAAGGGGAAACGGACGCAATGGGTGCAGATGGAGCCATCAGGGAAGGTGGCGAACAAGTCAGCCAGATAGGGTTTATCGAGATAAGTGGAGAAGGAGCACTTTCTGTCCTTGACGGCAATGTCGTCAATCTGACTCCGGGTTCGTCCATAATTTTTGTCATACACATAAACCAGATAGCCCGAATCGCCAATACCTTGAGAGACGTTGACGTTCATGCTGAAATTGGGTTTCTGTTTCTTCTGCTTTTTTGCCTTGCAAATGTTCTTGACCGAGCAGGGGATGTCTAATTCCACGTCTTTGGGTTCGTTCCAGAAAGTAAAAGACTTTGTGCCCTTTGGCAGCGGTTCAAAAGCATAATAGCCACCAAATATGCGGATTTCAGGCGTGTTGTTTTCATCCACCAAGCCTGTCAGAGCACGCTTCAGTTTGTATTTGTTGCCAGCTTCATCCTGCAGGTATGAATTTATGCCAATCTTCATGTTTGATAAATGTTGATCGTACACAACTCTAATGACTGTCTCTTCATCGTTGAAGATGACATCTTTCACCGCCCAATAACAAGAGGGATAACTTCTTTTTTCTTTTTCATACACAACATCCTTCCACACCTCACCTTTCAACTTGGGCAGATGGGGTGACTGCCAGTTTGTTTCCTTTCTGATTGCCTCCACAGCACGACTGACCTTCATCCTATAATTATAGGGAAGATCCCATTCAAAATGACCATTTTGTACAGTCAGTTTTATCGTTTCACCTGGCACGAAGAAGAGGTCAATCCATGCAGAACACAGTTCGCCACCAGGGAAGATACAGCGCACACGACCTGCCTTCATCTTGTCCAAAGCGACGGAATAGGTGAACCGTTTGTTGACTACTGGCACAGTGGCGACAGGCTTGCTGTCCTCATCAATCCTGAAATACTCGTCGCCTATATAGATGTTGTAACACGAATCCGTGATGTTCTCATCCACATAGCCATCAATGGTGAATACTTGTTTCTCTTGTGCCTGCATCCCAAGCACACTCAGGCATAATGCCATCAGGAAAAGAGTTTGCTTTTTCATATTGTTATTGTTTTTTTGTTGTCTTCTACCTCTATATTACCCATTTGTGTCAAAATGTATAATCAAAGGCGCAATTATTTTTCTAATATCGTATAATATAAGTGCGTTTCAGCTTTCATATCCTCTTCCTCGTCATCTTCTTCCTCGTCCAGATGCCAGAATTGGGACGTCATCATGAGCTTATGATGGAATATGCCTTCCTCCTCAAATCCCATGCTTTTAGAAACCAATCCTAAGATTTCAGGTACAAATTCATATCCCATGATGGACGAACCCTCCTGATTCAGATCATAGAAGAAAGACTCCGAACTGGTGTGCTGCAACTCCCCGTGTGTTTGTCTGTAACACCGTCTCTGCAAGAGGTTTCCCTGAGGGTCGAACAAGGATTCATCCATACGCTGATGCACCATATCATGGTCGATGGTCGTGACCACGTCTTTCATTACGCTCAACTGCCGGCCAACGTACGAGAAATCCTTTCTCCGCCACTCTCTTTCTCCCAGCAGAACATTATAGGAAGAATCTATTTCCGCTGTCAGTCTTCCTGCCTCATCATAACGCATGATGGTCGTCCCCTTTGCAGCCGATGGCACGTTCAAGTATTCATACACCTCTTTCACGTGGTTCCCTTTGGCGTCGTATTCGTCATGTACCGCCATTGTTTGTTGCCACACACCCTGTTTCTCCTTATACTGGGCTGCTGACACTTGTTTCCCTTTTTCATTATACTGATACTCCCATCTGGATTCCGTCAGCATCTCGCCTTTTGCATACGTCACAGTCCTTTCTTGCAGTTTTTCCCCATGATTGTCATAGGTGCTGTAGCGCTTTTGCGAAAGTTCCCACTGCCCATCTTCTCGCAGGAAGACGACACGCAGGGTGTCACGTCCCTGTTCGTCATAGAAATACTCGCGTTTGTTGGTCAAGAACCAGCCACCCTCATCATCTTCCCACCTTTTGTAATAAAGGATCTGTTCCACTTGTCCTTTTGCGTTATAGCTGAACTCACTTTTCAGATAGTTCTTGTATGTTGTCAAGTTCTTAAAGGACGGCATCCAGTATTCGTAAACAACAATGCTGTCAAGACGCTCTGTGTAGCGCGCCTTTGTCTGTGCCCAAGCGCATGATGCGAGGGCAAGCAGAATCAGGAAAAGATTAAGTCGTTTCATTATTTATGGTTATTTATACACGATTTTTTCTGGTTTGATGGTGTAGTGCTGATAGGGCATGATCTCGTCTTCCTTGATGCCCTCCTTCACCCATTCACGATAGGGGCGGAAGGTGAAGTGTATGCCCAATCCGTGTCCGAACATCACGCCTTTGGGCTCTCCGTCGTCTTCCCAAATCTCCACGTTGGCGGCATAGCCCCATTCGAGTTGCTCCTGGGCGTGGTCATAGGGGATGGTGACTGTGTAGTATTTTCGGCCTAAATTCCGCTTGGCCTCAGGGAATCGTTCCACAAGGCTGCTGTCAGAGAATACTCTCAGGTCTGAGATGGTGGGATTCATGCCTTCCCGATAATAGCCGGGACCAAAGTTCAGGACAACCTCTCTGGCAAGTTTCACCAAATATTCGTATCGTTTCACGGAATCCATCTGGCTCAGGTGGATGTCGGTTGCAAGTGAGGTGAGGGTATCGATGTCAGAATAATAATAGACAACCTCGTCGCTTGCGTGATAGCGTTTTGGGGATCCTAAGTCCAAAGACACGCTGAGGGGTTTGCTCGTCAGGTTGAGCTTTTTCCTTAGGGTCTTTTCGGTGTTAAGCACCTCGGGGCAGGTGAGTCCCATCACGGATGAGACGGGAGTGTCCTGGTCGTAGGTGAATGTCTGGTTCCAATCATGATCCCATTCTCCCTCAAACAATAAGAAGGTGGCTATCTGAATCAGGTTGCCATGCGTGTCATAATAGTATTCCTCCTTCTGGGGAATGAATGTTCCTCCATCCCTTACGAAGGATATGAGGCGTCCCTGCTTGTCGTAGGTATAGTGTTCTTCTTTGTTATAGTAATCGTCTTCACTCTCCCTCACGACGCTCTTGAGTCGCCCTTGCTTGTCGTAGGTGTAGTGGTGCGTGACATTCAGCTTCATCTCATCGTCTTCGTTCGTATATGGGCGCTTATAGTCGCGTTGGGTGATGAGCCGCCCCTTCTTGTCATATTCCTTTTCCGACTTCCGAATCACTCTGAACTTGCCATTCAAGAAGGGGGAGCTAATCCCATACGTGTCGCTGATCTGGTTCCCCTGAGCATCGTACTCATACTTCCGTTCGCCGCTATCCATGGATGCGTACCATTCACCCCGTTCCTTGTCAAATACCTCATACACCCACAAGGAGACACGTCCCTTGTCATCGTATTCAACCCGTTCACGGGAAGGCTCCACATTCTTCTCATCCAAGGAATAGGTGGTCACAGTCGTGACGCGTCCTTTCTCGTCATAGGCATAAATCCGCTGTTCACCATTCGCCCATTTACCATCCCACTTGCCATAATACAGCAGCTCCGCCAACTGTCCCTCTGCGTTGTAATGGAATACAAATTTGGACGGACGACCAAACTCTACGTCCGAAATGATGCTGTCCAGACGCTCTGTGTAGCGCGCCTTTGTCTGTGCCCAAGCGCATGATGCGAGGGCAAGCAGAATCAGGAAAAGATTAAGTCGTTTCATTGTTATTAGTTTTTTGAAGTGAATTCTATTTTGAAAACGATGCAAAGTTATGCCTTTTGTCCCCATAACACCAAAAAAATCATTTTACAAAAATTTCACATTTTTATTGTGGGGTGGAAAATGAATTTACAAAAATTTTACACATTTTCTGTATTTCTCTATTTCCCAAATATTTGCGAGATGGATGCCCTTCAGTTTTCATCCTTCGTCGAACAAAATTTCCTCACCTCCTTCATGTTTCAAATTTGATAGTATATGTAACACATTTCTCAAGTTCCTTTCCATCTTCTTTTAAAGATTACGTCTGTTCGGTATAAAAGACAGTGCTTTTATAAAACCACAGATTCACAGTTTTTAACAACGAACCTTTAGCTCGGCGTAGCCAATAGAACTAATGAAACGAATCTTTTTCTTTTCAATGCCGTGGGACGGCAACGAAGGAAAACGAATGGTGGGCGTTCCGCATTCGGAGAAATCAGCAGGATTTCATTCGTCGGGCTTGCCCATTAAAACAATTCGCCACATTCGGAATATTCGTTGTTGTTTCTTTCGGCTCCAACGGCGCAACCTCTTACACCGAATTCACGTTAAGGATTGGATTTATTTGTGGGTGTGCAGAACTTCCCAGCCCTGCACATCCCATGATGAAGTCTTCACCTTTTCTAAATCTTTTATTAATCTCTACCTGCATATTACCCGTTTTGTGAGAAATATATAATAGAGATGCTTCTTTTTTTTGTTTTTTTAACGGAACTTTCGTTTTTGCAGTGCTGTCCCTAATCCCTAAACTCTACCCCCTGCCCCTGCCTCCTCTCTCCCCTTTGGGGGAGTTGGAGGGGGGGCTCCCCGTCATTTGTTAATCACGGTATATTGCCCCCTATTGTAGGATGTGAAGTTCCATCGGAACTCTTCGGGTCTGAGAGCCTTTCGCTTTTGGTCATACGTCTTCTTACCTTTCTTCCAACTTTTCAGCACGTCCCATTCTGATGGTAGCATCACCTCGCCTTTCCCGTCGAGCACGATGAAGCAGTATTCCTTGCTATAGGTAAGATAGAAAAGATAAATGCCGAACAACTGATACTGGCGAGCCAGGTTTTCACTTTCGAAGAGTGTATAGTTTCTATGAGGACTAAAGCCGATATGGGGGTGCATGTTGTACCAAGTGTGTGGATGCTCGTCGATGTACTTCCACGTGATGTCTATGAGCTTCTTGAGCAGAGAATAGGCTTGCTTTTCAGAGGTGGTGCTGTATATAGTGGCATTCGTTTCCGCCTGTGATTGTACGGGGTCAATCCAGTGGTGCCCCCATACTACCTCGTCATCTTCGTAAGCCTGCTTGACTGTGTACGTACTGTCGCTGCTGATGTGTAACTTGCGCCGACTCACTCCTTTCTGCTTAAAGAGGTTTTTCAGCAGTATTCCGTAAGCCTTCTTGTCGATGTATTCCACCTCCGCATTCGTACTGTCGGCTGTATATTCGTAAAAGAAATTGCCATACCCTTTGATGCTGTTGAAACCGTTTTTTTGAGGGGTGGACATATACTTGTAGGTAAGACATTCAGGTGCATTGTAGTAGGTGCGGTCATGCTGGTATTCATAGGTCTTCAGTGTGTCTCCTCCTGCATATTCTCCCATGGCAAGTGCATAATTGATGCTGTCCACTCCGTCCTTGTGGTATTCCCACAGGTAACATTCTTTTGAATTGTTGCTCAGTGCGAAGAAGGTATTGCGGATGGAGTCCTCGATGAGGTCTGCGTTTCGGTTTTCGACTTCATTGATGCTGTCGCGCATTTGCCACGCCCTCTTCTCCTGTTCAGTTTCGCCTGTCCATGTCTCCTGATTGGTTCGGGATAAAAAGGAACGAATTCTTTTGCGGTGCTTACCATCGTAAAGATATGTGATTTCGGCACCGCTGTTTAGTGATTGCAGATACTGTATCAGTCCGTCTATGTTCGGATTGCTGTGAGTGCGCACCTTCACGCTGCTTTGTGCTGAAACGCCCAGCGAGAGCAGCAAAGCGCATAGTGCTATGAGAATTTTTTTCATCAGTTGTCAGTTTTTGTTGATAAATGCTATATGATAGGTCTAATCATTTCCTCCTGTAATTGTTGAGATAATAGTATCCTGGTATGCCGAAAGTGCCATCTTCTAAAATGAGCATCTCAGGATCGGTTTGGGGACCGTTCCCACGCTGGAAGGCTATGTAGAGTCGCAGAAGTTCCTCTTCTCCCAGATAGACAGTGTTCTTCAGCGTTGGATACTTTTGCTGCAGTTCTTTCAGTTCCTGCTTGCTGGTGAATTTGGGTGTGGCGACAGGCAGGAAGACAGCTTCCTTGTCTATCTCGGCACGCCTTGCTTGATAAAGGCTGTCGATTTTTTGCAGGCCATCAGGTCTGTAGCAACTAAGTGGCAGGAGCAGCACCTTCTTTCCTTTGTAGGGAGCATACAACTTCTTGATGACATCAGCCGCAATGGATTGGTCGGCTGGATAGCTTCTAATCTCATAGTCTTGCAGATTATACATCAAAGCTGTTTTTGACAATGCAAAAGCGTGTGGTGATTTGAAATCATCCACAATGCCTTCTATTTTTTGTCGCAGTTCTGGATTATTCGCCATCCTATCGTACAAATTTGTGGTCAGGTAATGACCAATCAGCGCCTCCCCAATCCCCAGCTGCTCGGCAGCGGCAAAGATGTTGATGCTGTCATTCTCGTATGTCCACTCTTCTGTCCCTGACCTGAACAATATATAATAGGGCAGATCGGGGAGACGATTGAGAACAGCTTCATACTCTTGCGTGGCAGAAATAGTTGGGTCGTCCCAGGGGCATTCCTTGATGAAAGAGAGGTCGAGGAAAATGCTGTCTGCCTCAAGGTCTTCCATAGAGAAGTGCTTCGGAGGAAGTTTGCTGTCTTGAGAGGTTCTTGTCGCATTGTATTTTTCCTTTATCTTCCTGAATTTGATGAAGAGAGGTGAAGACATTCTTAGGTTGGAGATGAAGGCATTGTTGATTTGTACATTCATCTGCATGAGTTTCAGTTCTGTGGGGGTGAAATGGTATTTGGCTGCCAGATAACTGCAGACCTTCATTCGTTTCTCCTGCTCGTCGTGTAGCGGTTGCCAAGTGTCGGCAGCTAATTTTCCTGTTTCTGACCAGCTGAGGGTACCCCTTGGATCGGCAATTTCTTTTTCGTACAGGAAGGGGTAGTTGGTGAGCATACGGCTATAATCACCTTTCTCACTTCGAATGTTCACTTGCTGATTGTATTCACCCCAATGGCTGATATCCACCTGAAGATGGTCGCCAGGAATCAGGAGGACGGGAATACGACCGCCGGGGATGAACAATTCGTCCATCGTGGGTTTAACCACCATGGTCTTGAAAGAAAATGTGCCGTCCTTTGCCACATAAAAGCGGTCGAAAGCACCTCCTCCAAGTCTGAACTGCTTCCGTAAAGCATTCTCGGCATAGGAGTAACTTTCATGGTAGCAAGCATTGCTCTCCCTGTCATACTTGCTTTGGGTGATGCGTCCCGTCACATAGACAGTATCCACACAGAAGAAACTCTCTGGGAAGGGATTGTCAGCCACTTCCTTCTTGGGAAAGACATTCCAGTCCTGCCCTTTCTCACGAATGCCGTAGAACTGGAAAGACCATTGCAGATCAGGCCCTTCAATGCAATCGAACACACGAGTTCCCTCTGGCAGAGGCTCGAAGGAGATGGATATTTCTTTCACTCCATCTTCTTTCACGTTGTACCCTTTGTCCAACTGGAAGCCCTTGCAACTCTTGATGGGATAGCGTTTCCCCTCCTCATCCACCAGATAGGTGGTGGAGCGGAAACCAAAGGTCGTACTCGTGTAATGGCTGAAATCGAAATACAGCGTGGTCTGTTCCTTGCCGAACTCCACTTTGGAGATTTCTATGCCAAATGTAAAGAGAGCGCTGAAGTCTGGATGCTCAATGGTTCTCACCACATCGGACGACACGTGCCAGTTCGTCTGTGCCTGCACTGCGTTTGTCCCTGTAAATGCCAAAAGTAAAGTTATAATCAGTAGTTTCATGATGTTGTTCGTTTTGTTTATGAATGACTATCGGGATGTGTCCCATTTTTTCCGAACCCTTTCCCTGCTACCTGTGTACCAGGAGAGTGCTACCTCGCTCCTTGGAGGTGAGTAGTAGGTGGCATTTCCGTTCTCCCAACTTTTCAGGTCTGGCCACGTTAATGGTATCCATAATTCTCCCTTTGTGTCGAAAGTGAGGATGTGGTACTCATCGTTCTGGTCACGGTGCACGAAGATGCGGTAATCCTCCACGGCACCAGATCCGTTCTCACCTGTGAAGACGGTGCTTAACGCATCTTCGTATCTCACCTTAGGAGAGAACTCATACCTAATGTGGGGATGCTCTTTGAGGTAAGATTCCGTGATTTGGATGATTTGCTGAAGCAGGGAGTCAGCCACCTCCTTGGAATGTGTAGTGTAGAGGACACCTTGAGATTCAGACTGGGGTCTGCCCCGTTTTTTTATCCACCGATGGGTCTGCGGATCATAATCCCCTCTCTCGTAGGGAGAGTCGACGAAGAATGCCATATTGTTTAGGTTGGGGGAGAAGGAACAGTTGGCTTCATGACTGAGGTGGATGGGACGGCTGGTTGTGCAGTCTGCATTGCTGAGTAACTGGTCTATCATCCGACTATATTCTTTCTTGTCAAAATGTTCAATCCCCTCTCTTTCTTGGGCAGTGTAATGGTAGTTAAATAGTCCCCACCCCTGTAGAGGCCATCTCCCATCTTCGTAGCGCTGTGGATTTTCTCCGAATTCAGGGATGTACTCATATTGGAGGGCTTCCTGACCATTCAACCTTGGAAATTTGATTATGGAAAAGCCTGTAGGATACCACCCCATGTTGTTGATAGTAAGATTGTTAGGTGAGATGTTTTCTCCTTCCCTCAACATGATAGCATACTTGATGCTGTCAGTACCATTGTGATGGTATTCCCACATATTACTGTTTTCCGCATTGCGTGCGAGGGAATGACATGTTTCACGGATGGCGTCATAAATAGGGCGGGCTACTTGGATCTGAAGACGTATCCTATTGCGGTCGAGTTGGGCGATGGAATCATTGGAATATTTGAAAGAACGGGAAAGTAAATTCGGGGCGGATTGCAAATAAATAGTGACATTCTCGTAATAGGTGCCATTATAGCCACGCAGATAGGTTGCATTGCTCCCTTCGATGGAATAGACAAAATCCACCAGACTGGCGATGTGGGGGTTGGTTTGTGCCTGTATGCTTAACGCCAACCAAGTGACTATAGATATAATGCTAATCTTTTTCATGCTGTTCGTTGTTCTTGTGACAATTAGAAATCTTCTTCAGGGTTGAAGGCGAGTTCGATGTTCTTGATCATCCGTTCGCCTCGTTGTTGTATCTCACGTTTCAGTTCTTCATAATCAAGATCATCGGACTGTGAAGAAGCATATTGGGGGAGGTCTCTTTCTCTAATCTCAGGTTCTGAAAGTTCTTCGGATGCAATGTGGTAGGGTGGGGCTGAGAAAACGATGGAATCAGGTAACACCTTCTTTTCTGCGGGAACATCCTCCTTCCTCTCCATCTTCGCCATATATGTCTTTGGAGGGCGATTGATTCTTTGTATCTCCTTCACTTTCTTTATCGTGTCTGCACTCTCCTCGTGTTCCACGGGCTTTCGGGGCTGATCCTCCACCTTTTTTGTTTCTGTCTGCGGAGTGGTCTTCACTGAGTCTGTTTGTGCGATAAGATTGGGCTTTTCATCGTTCTGACTGTTGAAATAGAAACCTAATCCCAACAGCAAAGCAATGGCGGCTGCTATACCTGCATACTTCCACCATGCCGCGCTTTCCCTCTTCTCTTCCACTTCCACCTTCCCCTCGTCGAACAGGGCAAACATCTCTTTGTAGGCAGTCCATTCACCTGCCACCTCGTGGGTACGGAAGAAGTCTGCCAATCGTGCCTCTTCCTCCAATGTGGAAATGCCGTCCATGAATCGTTGGAGCAACTTCTCCACTTCTTGGGTTGTGATGTCAGTATGTCTTTTCATTCTTGATACCTCCTTTTTAGTTGTTCCAATAGTTGGTGTCGCGCTCTCGTCAGTAGCGTTGACACTGATGATTGTGTGATGCCGAGCATGGTGGCTATCTCGCTCAGTTCCCGATGTTCCAGTTGCCGCATCTTCAGGATGATTCCGCAGGTGTCGGGCAACTGCTCGATTTGTCGGAAGAGCCAATGCTCCAGTTCCTTGTATTCGAGTGCATCATGCTGATTCTGTTCCTTGGCGATGACTTCCACCTGCTCGATGTCTTCTTGCTTGTGGTGCAATCGGATGTTGTCGATGCAGGCGTGACGTGCCGCAATGCTTGCCAACCGTTCCACGGGGTCATCTTCTCCGATGCGTTCGTGTATTGCCCACAGCCGCAACATCACGTCTTGTGCCACATCCTCAGCCTCTTCTGTAGGGAGGCCGAATCTGCATGCCACGCGCAAAGCCTGTGTGCGCATTTCCATCACCTTATGTTCGAACTGTTTTGGTGTCATCTCACCTATATAACGAATGAACACTGCAAAATTAAACAAAAAAATGCAACTTTTTTCAGAAATAATACATTTACCCCTTTTTTCCTCCTCTTTTTCTTTCTTTCATTTCCTCATTTCCTCGTTCTCCTTTTTCGGTGCGCTCACAACCTCAAAATCGACGTGCCCCACATCGGTTCACCGACGTGCCCCATGTCGATTGACCGATGTGCCCCACGTCGGTTTAGGGGGTGTTTCTGAATTGTAGGAAAAAGGCGGTGAAGAGATAGGGGGGTGAAGTGAATGGAGGTGAGGAGAGGGTGAGTAAGGTGGATAAAACAAAAAGAGGATGCATCATCATGTGATGTGACCCCGAAAAGTTGGACACTAAATTAAACATTAATTATTCAACTCTTTATAGTAGTGAGCTCGGTATTGTACCGGGCTCATTCCTTTTAACCTCAATTTTAGTCTTTTATTGTT
>Ga0256405_10000403_pt1 | contig 144327 bp, 137 predicted proteins | sample RumenRJG_02DNA_FD_189096 | JGI IMG/M metagenome (GOLD analysis project Ga0256405, IMG submission 189096) | Bovine rumen microbial communities from Lethbridge, Alberta, Canada - RJG_02 | ecosystem: Host-associated > Mammals > Digestive system > Stomach > Rumen | place: Canada: Alberta...
GATGGGGCGCCAGCTTCGACGGCGCTGCGTCCGGCGATCGCGTCGGCGACGGCGCAGAGCTCGCTCGCGAAGAACGTCTGTCCTTCCGAGCTGAGCAGCCGCGCCAGCGGCTCATACAGGATCAGCCACCTTTTGGCAAGATCGGGAGCGGCCCAGAAGCAGAGGAAAAACAGATGCGTCAGCACCATGGGCGAACAGCGTTTTTCCAGCCGCTTCAGAAAGACGCGGAACGTCCGTTCCGGATCGGCCGTGCCTTCACCGTTCAGAGCGCTCTCCGCGGCTTTGCTGATGACGCTGATCGGCTCTGAGCTGCGGAAAGCTCGCTTTTGATCTTGCTCATTTGTAAAGGCGAGGACGGCTTGGGCGTCGAACACCTGACCGCCTTCCAGCCATGAGGTGCGATTGGAGCAGCGGCGCGCGGCCGCGACGATCTTGGCCGGCGTCTCGCTCAGGGCAGCCAGCAGCGGGATGTAGAGCAGCTCCCACGGATCGGCGGCGTCGGAAAGTTCGCCGCCGATCCGCCGGGCACGCTGCAGCCAGCGGTCAAAGTTCTTTTTTGCCTCGCGCAGCTGACCGCGGACCAGGCTGTCGACGGCGTCGAGCCAGCAGCGGTCGTAATCTGACAGCGAATCGCGCAATTTTTGCGCTTCTTCGAAAAGCCCCCGTCCGCACAGCTCGCGGACGGCAAGAGAAGCACGGTCCTGTTCGTTCGAGGTGCCTTGCGGCGAGATCCGTCTCATACATTTCACCAGCCTTTTCTTCTCTCTTATTATATTCCACTTTTGGAAGTTTTCACGTAGAATGAAACTGGAGATTTCGACAATGATTTTTTTGCCGGTTTGCGTTAAACTGTCCTTGAAATGAGAACAAAACTCAAAGAGGTGAACGTCATGAGAAGGAGGAACATCCGCGCGCTGGCCCTTTCGGCTGTGCTTCTGGCTTTCGCGCCGGCCGCGTTTGCCGGCGAGACGCTGACGCTGCCCGGCTGCGTGGCGCAGGCGCTGTCCAACCATCCCAGCCTGACCGCTGCCGAGGGCACGGTCGAGGCCAACAAGGCGAGAACGTCGCTGGCGGCTGTGGCTGCCCGTACCAAGGTGAACGGAACTGCCGGCTACACCCGCAGCGGCGTCACGAAGGGCGCCGGCAGCGGCGGCAGCAACGGCGACTGGAGCTCTGGCGTCTCCGTGTCGCAGACGGTGTACGACTGGGGCAAGACGAGCACGGCGATCAAAAGCGCCAAGCTGTCCGAAAAAGCCTCGGAAGAAACGTACAAGCGCACGCGCGAGAACATCATCGCCGCAGTCCGCGATGCCTATTACGGCCTTAACAGGTCGGTCCGCGACGTGGCCGTGCAGAAGGAGCAGGTGAAAAACTACCAGAAGCGTCTTGAGTGGGCGCAATCGTATTACTCCGTCGGTACCAAGGCCAAGATCGAAATGACCAAGGCCGAGACCGACCTTGCCAACGCGCGCCTCTCGCTGATCAGGGCCGAATCCTCCGCCGAGCAGTACAAGGCCCAGCTGGCTTCCGCGATGGGGATGCCGGCCCTGGAGATCGACAGCGTCAAAGACGAGCTCGAATTTCAGCCCTGGAACATCGGCCTGAACGAGGCCCTCGAGCGCGCGGCTGCCAACCGCCCCGACCTGAGCGCCCAGGATCTGCTCGTGCTCAAGGCGAAGACCGATCTGAAGTCCGCCAAGCTGACGAACGCGCCAGATCTGAGCGCCAGCGGCGGCTACACCTTTGGCGGCACTACCTTTGACGAGTCGGAGCGCTGGAATGCCCGGCTGAGCCTGAGCATCCCCATTGGCGACGGCGGCCAGAAAAAGGCCCGTGTCGCGCAGTCGAAGGCCGACCTGAAAGTTGCCGAAGCCACGCGCGAAAAGCTGGCGCAGGACATCGTGCTTGAAGTGCGCAAATCGTGGCAGAGCCTGCGCGAAAGCGCCGCCTCGATCGACGCTGCGAAGATGGCTGTGAAGCAGGCGCGCGAGAATCTCGACCTGGCGCTTGGCCGCTACCGTGCCGGCGTGGGCGACAGCCTGGAGATCTCCGACGCCGTTGACAAGTACGCCAGCGCGCAGACCAAGCTCATCTCGACCCTGTACGACCATCAGGAAGCGCGTCTCAGCCTTGAAAAAGCCATGGGGGAGGTATCCGAATCATGAAAAAACTGTTTAAATTCGTTGCTTTCGCGCTCGTCGCCTCGCTCGTTGCCGGCGGCGGCATCTGGTACACCGAAACGCGCGCTTCCGGCGCCGACGTAACCTACCGAACCGCCCGAGTCCGCCGCGGCTCGCTGCGCAGCACCATCCAGGCCACAGGCACCCTCAGCGCCGAGGAGACCGTCGACGTCGGCACGCAGATTTCCGGCACCATCAGGGAGATCTACGTCGATTACAACGACAAAGTCACCGAAGGCCAGCTCATCGCCGTCATGGACAGCCGCACGCAGCAGGCCGACGTGGACATGGCGCGCGCCAACGTCCTCTCCGCCAAGGCCGATCTGGCCAAGGCCAACGCCAAGCTGCTCAAGGCTAACCGCGACCTCAACCGCACACGTCAGCTGGTGAAAAAAGACCTGATCGCGCGCAGCGAGCTTGACGCCGACGTGGCCGAGCAGGCGACCGCCAAGGCCGATCTAATGGCCGCCCAGGCCAAAGTGGCCCAGTACGAGGCTACACTGCGCAAGCAGGAGATCAACCTCGGCTACACGAAGATCTATTCGCCCGTCGACGGCGTCGTCGTCGCCAAGAACGTCGAAAAGGGCCAGACCGTTGCCGCCAGCTATCAGACGCCCAGCATCGCCGAGATCGCCCGCGACCTCAAGCAGATGCAGGTGGAAGTGAACGTTGACGAGGCCGACATCGGCAGCGTCAAAGTCGGACAAAAGGCAGAATTCACCGTTGACGCTTTCACGGACACGACCTTCCGCGGACAGGTCACGCAGGTGCGCATCTCGCCCAAGTCGAGCAACAGCGTCGTCAGCTACACGGTCATCGTCAAGGTGAACAACGACGAAGAAAAGCTGATGCCCGGCATGACCGCCAACGTCAGCCTGATCGTCACCGAAAAGAACGACATCCTGCTGGTGCCCAACGCTGCTTTGCGGTTCCGTCCCAACGTGAACACCGAGATCCAGATGGGCCCCCGCCGCCGCGGCGGCAACGTGGCCGCGGTCGAAACGCCCGGCGTCTATGTGATGATGAACAAGAAGCCCGTCAAGATCGAAGTTGAAAAGGGCATCACCGACGGCACCCGCACCGAGATCCTCTCCGGCGTGGAGGAGGGGACCGAAGTCCTCGTCGGCTTCAACCTCCAGTCTGACAAGAAGAAATAGCCATGCCGCTCGTCGAACTGAAAGACATCCATAAGAGCTTCAAGCTCGGCAGCGAGTCGATCGAAATCCTCCACGGCATCGACCTGACTGTCGATCGCGGCGAGTTCGTCGCTATGATGGGCCCTTCGGGATCGGGCAAATCGACGACGATGAACATCCTCGGCTGCCTCGACAAGCCCACGAGCGGCCAGTATTTCCTCGACGGCAAGGACGTGTCGAAGCTGAACCGTGACCAGCTGGCCGCCATCCGCAACAGCACGATCGGCTTCGTCTTCCAGGGCTTCAACCTGCTTCAGCGCACCAGCGCCCTGGAAAACGTCGAACTGCCCATGCTCTATGCCGGCATCGGCGCCAAGGAGCGCCACCGCCGCGCCAAAGAAGCCCTCGTGCGCATGGGGCTGGAAGAACGTCTCAATCACGAGCCCAGCCAGCTTTCCGGCGGACAGCAGCAGCGCGTTGCCATCGCCCGCGGCATCGTCAATCGAGCGCCAATCCTCATGGCCGACGAACCGACGGGAAACCTCGACTCGAAGACGAGCGACGAGATCATGCGCCTGTTCCAGAAGCTCAACGACGAAGAGGGCATCACCATCATCCTCGTCACGCACGAGCCCGACGTGGCCGCGTTTGCCAAGCGCCAGCTGCTGTTCCGCGACGGCCTGATCCTCGAAGACAAGCCCGTCGAGAAGCGTCGTTTCTAGAAAGGAGGAACGCCCGTGATCTCGTTCATCGAAATCTTCCGCATCGCCATCCGCGCCCTGCGGCGCAACAAGACCCGTTCGTTCCTCACCACGCTGGGCATCATCATCGGCGTCGGCGCCGTCATTGCCGCGTTTGCCGTGGGCGAGGGCGCCAACAAGGTGATCGACGAGCAGATCGCCTCGTTCGGCACCAACTCCGTCACCGTCATGCGTGAGCGCAACGCTCAGTCTACCGGCGACAACGCCAAGTTCCTCACCGAGGACGACGCCAAGGCCATCGCCGAAAACGTCTCCGGCGTCGAAGCCGTGGCCCCGACCGTGAGCACCAGCGTTCAGGCCATCTACGGCAACACCAACTGGGCCACCCAGGTGTACGGCAGTACGCCCGAATATCCTGACGTGCAGGGCTACACGATCGACCGCGGCCGCAACATCAGCGACAGCGACCAGAGAATGGGCAACAAGGTCGCCGTGATCGGCAAGACCGTGGCTGACAAGCTCTTTGGACGCGAAAGCCCGCTGGGCAAATCCATCCGCCTTTCCAAAGTGCCGTTCACCGTTATCGGCGTGTTCGCCAGCAAAGGCCAGAGCACCGGCGGCTTCATGGACCAGGACGATCTCATCCTCGTGCCGCTCAAGACCGCGCAGAGCCGCCTCGTTCGCTACAACAATTCGCCCGGCCGTGTCGGCAACATCCAGGTGAAAGGCGTCTCGATGGAGTCGCTGGCCTACATCACCAGCGAGATCACGATGCTCCTGCGCGAGCGTCACAAGATCCGTCCCGGCGAAGCCGACGACTTTGCTGTCCGCAGTCTGTCGCAGATGCTCGAGGCACGGCGCAAGACCACCAGCGTCACCTCGATGCTGCTGGCGTCGATCGCCGTCATCTCGCTTGTCGTCGGCGGCATCGGCATCATGAACATCATGCTCGTCTCCGTCACCGAACGCACGCGCGAGATCGGCATCCGCATGGCCGTCGGCGCCAAGGCGATCAACATCCGCCTCCAGTTCCTGATCGAGTCCGTCACCCTGTCCGTCATCGGCGGCGTGCTCGGCATCTGCGTGGGCGTGGCGGCCGGATACAGCCTGGCTGGCATCACTCAGGCTCCGCCCATCTTCTCCGCCAGCTCAATCCTGCTCGCGTTCATCTTCTCGGCTGCCGTCGGCATCGGCTTCGGCTACTATCCGGCTGCGAAAGCCTCGCTGCTCAACCCCATCGACGCGCTCAAGTACGAATAGCGCGAATAAGCGCGGCGTGTTCGCGAGGACGCCGCTTTTTGATACAGCGTTTAAATATTCCCTTCAAAGGAGGTCACTCCATGAGCAGAAAACTGAGCGTCATCGCTCTTGCCGCCGTCCTCACAGCGGCCTTGGCCGTTGCTGCCTGCGCCCGTCCTGGCGGACCGGGTGGCGGCAGAGGCCCCGGAGGCCACGGCGGCGGCCGCCCGCCCGCGTTTAGCCGCGGTCCCGGCGGCCCCGGCCCCCGCGGTCCTGCATTCCGCCCTGGCGGCCCCGGTCAAGGATCGCGCGGCCCTGCGTTCCGCCCTGGCGGTCCCGGCCCCGGACATCGTGGTCCGGCGTTCCGTCCCGGCGGCCCCGGTCCCGGACACCGCGGCCCTGCGTTCCGTCCTGGAGGCCCCGGTCCCGGTTTCCATCCTAGCCCCAGAAGGCCCGGCCCTCACCGCTTTGGCCCGCCGCCCCCGCCGCCTCGTCGTCCTCCGCGCGGCCCCCGCTGGTACTGGTATGACGACGACTGGTGGGATTATCCCCCGCCTCCGCCGTACTACTACTATCGCCGCCGACCGCCCCTGTGGCCGTTCTTCTATTTTGTGTGGTAGTGTGAGCAGCTCAGAGGATAAAATGTAAGCGAGAGCCGCCGTTCCATTGCCGGTAAGCGATGGAACGGCGGCTCTTTTTTATGCTGTTTTCGTTAAAACGGCTAACGCCTTTTTAGCCGTTTTATAGCGCCGAAGGCACGTCGAAAAAAGCATGAGACGGCGTGGCGCCGATTTTGCGATGCGGAGCTAGTCCTTTAGGGGCGCGGCCGCGCGATAGCATTTTAATCGCGTATTAGTATTACTCTTCCTCCAGCACGGCGTCGAGCGCCTTTCCCAGCTCGGTCAAAAAGCCTTCGATCTGCGGGGTGACGGCTTTGCCGGGGTGGAGGACAAGCTGCGCTTCCTGGGTGATGTCGAGGTCGGTCACGTTCAGCGCGGCGACTCTGCCGGCGCACACGTCCGCGCTCAGGGCGTAGCGCGGCAGCACGGTGAGGCAGCGGCCGTTCTGCGTCAGGCGCAGGGCCATGGCGGCGCTCTGGAGTTTTAAAAACGCTCGCGGCGCGAATGTCCGCGAGGCGGCGCTGAGGAAATGGGCGCTGTATGACGCGGTGTCTTCCATGAGGATGAATTCTTCGTCTTTGAGGTCGGCCAGCTCGAGGCATTCGCGCCGCACGAGCGGATGCGACGGGGCGGCGGCGACGGCGATCTTCGTCTCGCGCCGCTGCCACAGCCGCCAGGCGCCGGGCGGCAGGGGATCGTCGATGAGGCAGGCAAGGTCGATCAGTCCCTGCGCAAGCTGCTCTTTGAGCGCGGAGCTTCCGTCGACGGTCAGCTCGACGCGCACACGGGGAAAACGGCGGTGGAAGGCGGTGACGGCCTGTTCAAAGATCAGCTCGTATAGAGAGTCGACCATGCCGGCCCGCAGCGTGCCCGATAATTCGCCTTCGGGCTTGAGCAGATTTTCGGCGCGCAGCGCGGCTGATACGGCGTCCTGCGCGTGGGGCAGCAGGCGCTCGCCGTAGCTGGTGAGGAACACGCGCCGTCCGATGCGGTCGAAAAGCGGGGCGCCGACTTTCTGCTCAAGTGCCGCTATTTGCGCGCTGACGTTGGACTGCGAGTAGCCGAGGGCGCGCGCGGCGCGGGTGAAGTTCTGCGTGGCGGCGACCTGAAGAAATGTTTGCAGCAGCCGAAGTTCCATGGGTGACGCACCTCCTTGCGGTGGGCCTATTATGGCGCGTAATGTTTGATAAATCAATCACTGTTTTCGATGGGTACAAGAAAAAATTTGCGTTTTACAGATTGAACGAGTTCGGGTATGCTTAGTGCATCAGTTCAAAATATATTTCGCGAAAGGCGGAAAATGTTCATGGAAAAGAATAATCTCAGCCTCAACACGATCGCGGTGCACGGCGGCGCCAGGCGCGACGACGTTTTCGGCGCCATCAACGAGCCCATCTATCTGACGAGCAACTACCGCATCCCCACCGACGGCACGCCGGTGGACTGGAGCGGCACGAACAGCAACATCTATCAGCGCAACCGCAACCCCAACCAGATGGTGCTGCAGGACAAGCTGTGCGCGCTCACCGGCGCGGAAGATGCGGCGGTGTTCGGCAGCGGCGTGGCGGCGCTGATGAGCGTGTTCACCACGTTCCTCAACACGGGCGATCATGCGATCATCAGCGAGGTGTGCTACAGCGCGACGAACCTGCAGTTCCGCGAGTATCTGCCGAAGAAATACAAGATCGAGGTGACGTTCGTCGACATCACCGACACGGAGGCGGTGAAAGCGGCGATCCGTCCTAATACCAGGCTGATCCATGCCGAGACGCCGGGCAACCCCACCACGGGCATCGCCGACCTGCCGGAGCTGGCGAAAATCGCTCACGATGCGGGCGCGCTGCTGTCGGTCGACGCCACGTTCGCGGGCCCGATCTGCCTGTACCCGCTCAAGCTGGGCGCCGATCTTGAGATCCACAGCATGACCAAATACATCAACGGCCACGGCGATTCGCTCGGCGGCTGCGTGCTGGGCCGCGCCGAGCTGCTGGCGAAGATCAAGGAGGAGGCGATGGTCAACTACGGCGGCATCCTCAGCCCGTTCAACGCCTGGCTGGTGGCCCGCGGCCTGACCACGGTGCCTCTGCGCATGGCGCAGCACTGCAAGGCCGCGCAGGCGGTGGCCGAATTCCTGGAGTGCGATCCGCGCGTGCGCTTCATCTGGTATCCCGGCCTGGCCAGCCACCCGCAGCACGACCGCGCTGTGAAGTACATGCACGGCGGCTTCTCCGGCATGATCGCGTTCGACATTAACGGTGACGAGAAGGTTCATCAGAAGTTCCTCGACAGCCTTAAGCTGATTACGCACGCCGTGTCGCTGGGCGATATCGAGAGCCTGATCGTGTATTATGACAAAAACAGCGACAAGCTGCCGCACTATCCGCCGATCTACCGCGAGGGCTTCTTCCGTTTCAGCATCGGCCTTGAAGACCCCGCCGACCTGATTGCCGATCTGTCTGCCGCGCTGGATGCCAGCGGCGCGCCGAAAAAGTAAGCTGCACACATGCAAGACCGCCCCGCGAAGGCCATTCTGAGGCTTTCGCGGGGCGGTTTCGTTATCGCGCGATCTCGTATCCGGAGCGGGCGAGGACGGACAGCGCTGTCTCGAACTGCGGTTCCTTGACGAGGATGTAGTCGGTGTTGTAGGTGGACACGGCGAAGATGCCTACGCCGTTTTCTGCCAGCAGCGCGGAGATCTTCGCGAGGATGCCGATCAGTGAGAAGTCGAGCACGCCCTGGATGCGGAACGCCTTCCAACCGTCATCGCGCGCGGCCGTGCATGGCGGCACGCGCGACGTTTCGCAGACGAGCGAAAGCTCTTCGTTGGTCCGGCCGATGAAGAAAAAGTCCTGCGACAGGTCGAACTGCGATACGTCGGCGACTTTGCACACGGAAAGCTCGTAATCAAGCGGCTTGATGATCATGGTCCCCTCCTGACGCTCAGTCGATCCCCGTGACGGCGAAGCCGCACGACTCGACGGCGGCTGTCAGGGCTTCGTCTGCGGGGATGTTTTTGAGGCCGACGAAGACTTCCGCCCAGTTTTTCTCTAGGCGCACGTCGACGCGTTCGACGCCGGGCACGGCCTCAAGCGCCTTTTTCACGGCGGAGGCGCAGTGGCCGCACTTCATGCCGCTGATTTTGATGACTTTGTAATCCATGCGTTCGATCTTGAAGATGACCGGGCGCGTGCCGTCGTTGCAGCAGGCGATCATCAGCCGGTCGTCGTTCGGCCAGCCGCGCATGATCGCGCCGCCCTGGAGCGCCGTGTAGACGTAGCGGCTCACGCAGTCCCACGCTTCGGCGCAGAACCTGCCTTTCGTCATCGTCCAGAACGTGTCCTCGTCCGCATAGCGGGCGAAGACAAACTCGTCGCCTACCTCGAAAAACGGACATACGCCCGACTGCGGATCGGCGAGATACTTTTTTTGAAGATCAGGAAACAGCTTTTTGTCGATCACGGTCACTTTGCACTTGTGCTGCATACCTTTGTCCCCCTAAGGATGATTTTCGTGCGATCAATTATAGCATGTGCTACAATGGGCGCGAAAACGAACACGGGAGGGCGTGCAGAATGGAACGGCTAAAAAAGGAAAAAGACGTGAACGTGCGCATCACGACGACGACCGACGGCGAGACATTCGTTACCGAAGGCGCGGGGGAGTACGCGCACGACGACGAGGCGCACTACGTCGCCTACACCGAACGCGACGAACATGGCAGCGTCACCAGAAGCGGGCTGCACATCGGCCGCGAAAAGCTGCTGCTGCACCGCGACGGCGCGGTCGTCATGAAGATGCTGTTCGACCCCGCCGCGACCACGAAAGCGGATTACAGCACCTCGGGCTTTGCCACGCAGTTTGCCGTGCGCACGCGGCAGTACGACGTGTTTTTTGACGAAAAGTGCATCACCATCGACCTGCGCTACACCCTGGCCGAAAACAACGACGACGCCGGCGCGGACTTTGAGCTGAAGATCGAGATCATGGACTCGTGAGCAGAACAGGCGTATTGCGTGAAATGACATGAACAAAGAATAAAACCGCGGCGGAAGCTGAGAATGATTTTCCCATGCCTCCGCCGCGGGTTTTCTTATGTTTTTCTTTGTGCCTTTGTGTCGGCTTTGAATTAAAAGCCTACTTCTTCACCAGCTGGCGTACCACGTCGATGACGGTGCCGTCGCGCCACTCGACCACGCCGATGATGCGGTCGGTGGTCTCCACGGGCTCCATCGGGCCGGCCATGGCCGCGGCCTTGTCGGCCAGTTCGTCCATGCTGATGACGGGCACGTCCTTGATCGACTTGACGGCCTCCAGCAGGTCGGCACGGCGCGGGTTGATCGTGATGCCGTACTCGGTGACGATGGCGTCGATGCACTCGCCGGGGGTGGTGACGGTGAGCACCTTGTCGGTGACGCAGGGGATGCGTCCGCGCAGCAGCGGCTGGGCGATGATCGTCAGCTTGGCGCCGGCGGCGGTGTCCTGATGGCCGCCCGTGCCGTGCAGCAGCTCGCCGCTGGCTTCGGTGTTGACGTTGACGTTGAAATCGCGGTCCACCTCGGTGGCGCCCAGCACGACCACGTCGAGCATGTTGACGGCCGCGCCGCGGTTCCACGGGTTGGCGTACATGTCGGCCGAGATCTCGATGTGGCGCGGATCTTCGGCGATCGACTTGACGGCGCCGAGGTCGAACGACTGCACGTCAAGCAGCTTTTCCACCAAGCCGTCGCGCAGCAGGTCGACAAAGTAGCTGGTGATGCCGCCGAGGCCGAAGCTGCCCTTGATGCCCCGCTTGACCATAGCGTCCTTCATGAACGCCGTCACGGCCAGGGCGATGCCGCTGGCGCCGGTCTGGAACGAGATGCCGCTCTTGAAGTAGGGGCTGGCCTCGATCAGGCGCGAAGCGTAGCGGGCGATGAGCAGGCGCAGAGGATCACGCGTCACCTTGGTGGTGCCGGAGACGATGCCGGCGGGGTCGCCGATGCTGTCGACGGCGACGACGTAATCGGCGTGCGTCTGGTCGATCGACACGGGCGAGTTGGGGTAGGCGACGAGGTTGTCGGTGACGGCAACGACGCAGTCGGCAAACTGGCAGTCGGTCATCGCGTAGCCCATGGAGCCGCAGGCCGACTTGCCCTGAGTGCCGTTGATGTTGCCGTAGCAGTCGCACGACGGCGCGGCGACAAAAGCTACGTCGATGTGCACGTCACCCGACATGACGGCGCGCGGACGGGCGCCGTGGCTGCGCAGAATGGCGGGATTTTCCACGCCGCCGTAGGAGAACAGCGTGCCGATGGGGCCGTTGACGCTGCCCCAGATGCGGCTGATGACGCCGGATTTGATGTGGTCGATGAGGTGCTTGTGAACGCCGAACAGAGCCGAGGGGAACAGCGTCAGGTCACGGATGCCCATCTCGGCGCAGGCGTCGATCACCTGATTGACGACGTAGTCGCCGTTGCGCATGTGGTGGTGGAACGAGATGGTCATGCCGCTTTTAAGGCCACTGGCGGCGATAGCCGCCTTGATGTCGGGCAGGACCTTGTTGGTACAGTCGGGGTTGGTAACGCGCAGCTTCGGCCCGTGATAGTTCGCCGAGGGAGCGAGCGCGAATGCGCCCTGATAGAGTTTAGTTTTGCCGTAACCGGGGATGAACTCCGGGATGTCGCGGCCAAGAGCGTTGAGAGCCATGGTTACTCAGCCTCCTTTTCCAGACCGGCTTTGATGAGGATGTAGTGAGCGCGCTTGACGACGGGGATGTCGACCATACGTCCGTCGACGGAGACCGTGCCCAGTCCGCGCGCTTTGGCGTCTTCGGCGGCGGCGATGATGCGCTGCGCCTTCTCGATCTCCTTCTCGGTGGGCGTGAAGATCTGATGGATGATCGGGATCTGGTTGGGATGGATGACGCTCTTGCCGTCGAAGCCGAGGTCCTTGGAGAACTGCGCGTCCTTGCGCAGCCCTTCGTCGTCGGTGACGCGGGGGAACATCAGGTCGATGGCGTCCACGCCGGCGGCGCGCGCGGCGATGACGATCATGCGTCTGGACCACTCAAGCTCCGTGCCCTCGGGCGTGCGGCTGGTCTTGAGGTCGGCCACCAGGTCTTCGCCGCCGGGCAAAATGGCCGCGACGCGCTTGCTGGCGGTGGCCACGTCATAAGCGTGCCAGATGCCGTAAGCCGTTTCGAGAATGCAGAACAGCTTGATATGTCCCTGCTCGATGCCGTATTTGTCTTCAAGGCGGCTCAGCTCTTCGTCCACATCTTTGATGATCTGCGGGCTGTCGGCCTTGGGCAGGCGGATGCCGTCAAGACGCTTATGCGGCACGACCGCTTCAAGGTCTTTCTTCCAGTATTCGGTGTCGACGCCGTTGATGCGGACGGTCACTTCGGTGCTGCCGAAGTCGCCGCGGCGCAGGAACTTCGAGACCATCGTGCGGGCGGCGTCCTTTTCGGACATCGCCACGGCGTCCTCCAGGTCCATGATGATGCCGTCAGAGCCGAACAGGTGCCCGCGCACGAGCATGTTCGGGTTGTTGCCGGGCAGATAGAGCATCGTGCGGCGCATTATTTCTCACCTCTCAGACGCTTGACGGCCGTCTCGACGCGGGCTTCAAGCACCACGTCGAGCGAGCCGTGATCGTTCACGTTCACAGTCACGTCATTCGCGCCCAGGTTGCTGAGCGTGCTGCGCACCGTTTTTTCCATCGCCGAGCGGAAGCGGCTGACGCTGCTTCCTTCCAGTTCGATCACCACGCCCGAGCCGGGAGCTGCCTCGGTCACCGTGACCAGGCAGTCCATCGACTCAAGCGTGCCCGCGCTTGCAGTTTTCATTCCTGAAAGACCTCCTTCAAGGACTTTATTCGCTAATTATAAACGCACATGCGCTTACAACGGCATGTCGCAGATCAGACGGCCGTCCTTGCGCGGCGGCATGGGCGGAGTTTGCAGATCCGTATAGCCCACGCACAGCGAGGCAAGGATGACCTCGTCGTTACGCATTCCCAGTGGCTCAAACAGCGCGCGAAGATCGGGAACGTCGTGGAACCAGTTCGACTGGTTGATCCAGCATCCGCCAAGACCGAGCGAGTGAGCGGCCAGAAGCATGTTCTCGACGGCGGCTGCGCATTCAGCCATGCTGTTCGAGTAGTCGCGCGGTCCGGCAACGGAAATCAGCACGCCGGCATGGTGCATAAAGTGATAGTTCGGCGTTTTTGCCCGCGCGATGGACGAGGCCATCACGTCATTTTCCGTCAGCACATGAGCGAGCAGCTCGCGCTGGACGATCACGTTGAGCGCGGCGATCGTCTCGGGCTTCTGCTGCACGAAAATCCTCGTGCGCTGCGAGTTGTGCCCCGTGGGCGCGTACAGCCCGCAGTCGAGGATCGTTTTGAGCAGCTCCGGCTCGACAGGCTGGTCTGTGTAGCTGCGTACCGAACGGCGCGAAAGCATGTTTTCGATAACGGCGTTCATCGCTGGCCTCCTGTTTCATGCGGAAAGGCAGAACTTTCCCGATTTTCTCAAATGTATCACACAGCCACGCAAGAGAAAAGCACATGATTATTAAGTGCCTGCACCTGATATTTGCATGTGCTCTTCAGCGGTGATGACCCGACTATTATAATAGACATACTCTGAAACTGCAAAACGGATTTGTGCGACATTCCTGCGGAACAGCAATCGTTTGCGCAGAATTCCTGGAACGAGTTCCCAAAAAAATATCCTCTGCGGCGAAATGGCGAGCCGCAGAGGATATTTTTTGCAGCACGACGCTTGCGCGTCGTAAGGGGGCTTATACTGTTTTTCGTTAAAACGGCTAACGTCTTTTTAGCCGTTTTATAGCGCTGAAGGTGCGTCGAAAAACGCATGAGACGGCGTGGCGCCTGTAAGGCGCCGGCTGCCGCGCCCGTTTTTGGCGCGGCCTCGCGATGAGCTTTTTAATCGCGAAATAGTATTAGTCGCGGACGTACACGTAGCCTTCCATGATGCGGCGGGCGGTGCGGTCGAGGTTGCCGCTGAGGACGGTGTGAGTGCCGTCGGGGTTGTCCTTGAGATCGGCGTAGGCGTGCATGACGCCCCAGGGATGGCCGATGCGGACATGCGTGACATGGTTGTCGGGGTGCTGTCCGTTTCCGCAGACGATCTCGTTGACGATCGTGCCGGGGGTGTTGGCGGCGGTGACGGTGCAGATCGCGCCGGTGCCCATGTAGGCGTCGATCATCTTCATGTTGACCGAGAACAGGCGGCCGACGATGTCGATATCACCCTCGCTGATGGTCGCGCCGCTGCCGGCGGTGTAAGCCACGGGCTTGCGCACAAAAGCGATCTTGGGCAGCGTCTGGCTGTTGATTCTTGCGTCTTCAAGGTCCTTGGCGAAGCCCAGCAACACGGCGCCGGTGCCGCGGATCACTTCGAGCTTGCGGCAGATTTCCTTGCAGTTGGGCAGGGCGTTGAACTCGGAGGGAATCTCCGTGCCTTTCACGCCGAAGTCCTCAGGATGAACGAAGATAACGGGGTTGGCGGCATCGACGAAGCTGTACTCGTAGGTCTTGCCCTCGACTTCGATCGTGTCTTTGGCATGTCCTGTGGGCAGCAGCTTGCCGGAAGCGGCGCCCTGCGGAGCGACGAACTTGAGCGTCACCTTGGCGGCTGTGCCGGGCACGCCGTCGATGGCGAAATCGCCTTCGGTGACCGCGCGTCCGTCCTTGACGGGGACCTGGGCGACGATCTCCTTCTGGGTATTGGTATTGAAGATGTGGACTTCCGTCATCGGCTCGACGGCGGGGACCAGCCCTTCGTCTATGGCATAAGGGCCGACGGCGGAGCTGATGTTGCCGCAGTTCATCGTCTTGCCGACGATGGGGGCCATCACGTCGACCTGGCCGAACGTGTAGTCAACGTCGATCCCCGGGCGCGAGCTCTTGTTGATGATGGCGACCTTGCTGGTGGAGGTATTGGCGCCGCCCATGCCGTCGATCTGGCGGCGGTCAGGCGAGCCGAACGCGGACAGGATCACCTTGTCGCGCTGCGCTTCATCCTTGGGCAGATCTTCGTCGCGGAAAAACACGGCCTTGCTCGTGCCGCCGCGCATGTAAACGCAGGGGATCTTTCTGTTGGGCTTGTACTCGGACATTGTAAAAACTTCCTTTCTTGAACGCCTGTCGGCATGATTATTGAGGGCAGAATCAAATGCCCGTTTATTGACAGTCAAAATGTATCATGGGCCAATGCAATCGAAAAGCAAAAGAATTTTCATCTTCTGCATTCAGAGGTTGCATAAAGTGGATCTTTCCACTGAAAGAAATGCGCAAAGAGGCCGTTTCGGCTCCTGAGTGACGGGAGCTGAAACGGCCTCTTTTTGCAGGACAGCGCTTTTGCGCTGTAAAGGGGGCTTGTTTTTAGGAATTTTCTTGTGCTTCTGCAGCCAGCACTTCTTCGACGGCTTTCTGCCACAGGGCGGGATCTTCCGGAGCGAAGCCGTGGCGGTGACCGTTTTTCGAGCTCTGGCGGGCGACGAATTCGCGCAGTGCCGGGCGGAATTTGGGATGCGCGCAGTTTTCGATCAGCAGTTCGGCGCGCTCGTAGGCGGTTTTGCATCTCAGGTCGGCGATGCCCTGTTCGGTGATGATGACGTGAGCGTCGTGCTCGGTGTGATCGACGTGCGACACGCGGGGGACGATGCAGCTGATGCTGCCGTGCTTGGCAGTGCTGGGCGTGGTGAACACGGGCAGCGCTGCGTTTCTGGCGAAATCGCCCGAGCCGCCCAGTCCGTTGACCATCTGGTTGCCGCCGATGTGTGTCGAGTTGACGTTGCCTTCAAGGTCAACTTCCAGCGCGGTGTTGACGGCGATCAGCCCCAGTCGGCGGATCACTTCGGGGGAGTTGCTGATCTCGACGGGGCGCAAAAAGATCTTGTGCTTGTACATGTCGAGCGATTTATAGAACGCGTCGAGCCGCTCGGGGGAGATCGTCAGTGCGGTGCCTGAGGCGAACGCCACGCGCTCTGTCTCGATCAGGTCGAGGACGGCATCCTGAAGGACTTCGGAGTAGACGCTCAGGTTGCGGAAGTTCGACTTCTGGAAGCCGCCCAGGACGGCGTTGGCCATGTTGCCGACGCCTGACTGGATGGGCGGCAGCTTGCGGGGGAGTCGTCCGGCTTCAACTTCGTCCTCAAGGAACTTAATGAGGAAGTCGGCCATCTTCTGCGAGGTGGCGTCTGTTTTCGCCAGCGAGCGCGTGCCGTCGGGGATGTCAGTGATCACGACAGCGGCGATCTTGTCGGGGCGGCAGCGGATGTAGGGCATGCCGACGCGGTTGTTGGCACGTACCACGGGGATGGCTTCGGTCTCCTTCATGCGGCGGGGGCTGTACACGTCGTGCATCCCCTCCAGCTTGGTCGGCTGCCAGGTGTTGATCTCGACGATCACCTTTTCGGCGTATTCCACCAGGGTATTGGAGCAGCCGATCGAGGTGCTGGGGATGATGTTGCCCTCTTCGTCGATGCCGACGGCCTCGATCACGGCCACGTCGATCTTGCCGAAGTAGCCGTTCTTGATGAAAAACGGCACCTGCGACAAGTGCATGTCGACGTAGGCCACTTTGTTGTCGTTGGCGAGCGCGCGCAGGTCAGCGTGGCTCTGATACGGATAGCGGCGGGCGATCACGCCGGCGCGGGACAGCTCGCCGTCGATCTCGTCGCCGACGGAGGCGCCTGTGATCAAGGTGATGCGGACTTTTTCGCCCTTCTCGGCCCGTCTGGCAAGCGCCATAGGCACGGCCTTGGGGTATCCTGCCAGGGTGAAGCCGCTCATGCCGACGGTCATGCCGTCCTTGATGAGCTGCGCGGCGGTAGCTGCGGTGGTGACTTTTGCTTCGACTTCGCGGTTACTGATGCGGTTGTACATGGTGATAGGCTCCTTTCATGATGACGAGCGCTGGGTACAAAAAAGGCTCTTCCAGCCGCAAGCTGAAAGAGCCGTATACGCCGATAAGCCGCTCTCATAACGAATGAAAAACGGTTATTCGCATACGCTCCTTCGCTCGCGGATTGTTGTGCGCTTCCAGGGCGGCAAGTCTTCTGACTGAGCCGGAGATCTTTCTCGCGCCTTCCCGCGCAGAACGCGCAGTGGCGAGCATGGAGAAAGAACAGCTTTCACAGCGGCGGGACCGTTCGGGATTTTCACCCGGTTCCTTTTTGATCGAGACAAATGCCTCGAACCGCCCTGGATATTCAGATGTGATCGGCGTGCCAGCGGTGCGCACTCCTCGATCTTCCTGCACAATCTTACCGCCCTGGGGCTTTATTGTAAAGAGGAAACAATGAATGCAGAATATCTTGTCGATTGATCTGCTTGATATTGATTATTTTTGATAAAGGAAAAGGGGCTTGACAGTCCTGATAAGCTCCTATTCCATTTTTTCTGCCGTCAGCACGTCGTCGACGGCTTTTTGCCACAGAGCCGGATCTTCAGGCGCGAAACCGTGGCGATGACCGCTTTTTGCGCTTTGGCGTGCGACGAATTCGCGCAGCGCGGGGCGGAAGCGCGGGTGTGCGCAGTTTTCGATCAGCAGCTCGGCGCGCTCGTAGGCCGTCTTGCAGCGCAGATCGGCGATGCCCTGTTCGGTGACGATGACGTGAACGTCGTGCTCCGTGTGATCCACATGGTAGACGCTCGGCACGATGCAGCTGATCGTGCCGCCTTTGGCGGTGCTGGGCGTGGTGAACACGGTCAGCGCGGCGTTGCGGGCAAAATCGCCCGAGCCGCCGATGCCGTTCACCAGCCGGTCGCCGCCGACGTGCGAGGAGTTGACGTTGCCTTCCAGATCGACTTCCAGCGCTGTGTTGATCGCGATCAGGCCGAGACGGCGGATCACTTCGGCCGAGCTGCTGATCTCCACCGGACGAAGGAACAGCTTGTGCTTGTACCGGTCGAGGTTTTTGTAAAACACGTCGCGCCGCTCGGGCGAGACCGTCAGAGCCGTGCCGGAAGCGAAGGCCACGCGCTCCGTCTCGATCAGGTCGAGCACAGCGTCCTGAATTTCCTCGGAGTACACGGTCAGGTTGCGGAAGTTCGACTTTTGGAAGCCGCCGAGCACGGCGTTGGCCATGTTGCCGACGCCCGACTGGATGGGCGGCAGATTACGCGGGAGGCGCCCGGCTTCGACTTCATCCTCAAGAAACACGATGAGGAAATTGGCCATCTTCTGCGAGTCGGCGTTCGTTTTTGCCAGCGGGCGGGTGGAGTCGGGGATATCGGTGATGACGACGGCAGCGATCTTGTCAGGACGGCAGCGGATGTAGGGCATGCCGACGCGGTTATTGGCGCGCACGATCGGGATCGCTTCAGTCTCTGTCATCCGGCGCGGGCTGTAGATGTCGTGCATTCCCTCCAGCTTGGTCGGCTGTGCCGTGTTGACCTCGACAATGACCTTCTCGGCATATTCGACGAGCGTGTTCGTGCAGCCGATCGACGTGCTGGGGATGATGTTGCCCTCTTCGTCGATGCCGATGGCTTCAACGACAGCGACATCTGCTCAAGTTGCAACTCTTCTGGCGATCCTCGCTGCGATGTCCGTTTCGTTCTTTGCCGAACTGCTGCCGATCTCGTTCACGGCGCTGATGGTCCCGGTCGCGCTCCAGGCCACAGGCATCCTCAAGCCTGCTCAGGCGTGGGCCGGTTTTGCCAACACGACGATCATTACGTGGTATGGCCTGTTCATCATTGGCGGCGCGTTCGTGAAGACGACATTCACCAACAAGATCAAGCACTTCGTCAACCGCAACGCTAAGGGCAGCTCTGTGCGCGTCACGCTGATGGTGCTGATCGCCTGCTCTGTGATCGGCATGATGACCAGCGCCGGCGGCACGATCGCTCTGCTCAGCCCCCTTCTGCTTGAGATCTGCAAGGACACGGGCATGGATCCCAAGCGTCTGTTCAAGCCCACGGCCGACGTGTGCAACTGGGCGTCGGTGCAGATGTTCCCCATCGGCGGCTCGATCGCCTACTTCATGTGGTTCAACTCGTACCTTGAGCAGACCGGTTCGCCGCTGCGCTACGGCCTGTTCGACTTCACGTTCATCAAGTTCCCGATGTGGCTGATCCTGGTCGCCTACTACCTGTTCATGAGCCGCGGCCAGAAGATCAAGGACGACACGGTCGCCGAAGTGGCCGACGAGGCCAGGCCGGCACGCTACACGCCCAAGGAGGAAAAGGTCATCGTCACGATCTTCTTCCTGAACGTGATCCTGATGGTCGTCGCCAGCATGACGAAGATCATCGCGCCCTATCTGGTCAGCCTGTTCTTCGCTGCCGTCATCATGGGCAAGGGCTATCTGACCGAGAAGGAAGCCTTCCAGTCGATCAGCTGGCAGACGGTGTTCCTCGTTGCCGGCACGCTGCCGCTGGCGACTGCCATCAACGTCTCGGGCACCAGCAAGTGGATGGTGGGGCTCGTGCAGCAGATGTTCTCCTCGATGACCAACCCTGTCGTGCTCGCCACGGCGTTTGCCGTGATCTCGATGATCGTCACCCAGTTCATGAGCAACCTGGCCGTGTGGGCCGTATTCGGCCCCATCGCCGCGTCGATGGCTGTGTCGCTGGGCATGGATCCCCGTCTGGTGCTCGCGGGCGTCGGCGTCGGTTCGATCATCTGCTTTGCCACGCCGATGGCTGCGCCTGCGCCGGCCTATGCTTATTCAGCTGCCGGATTTACGATGAAGGAATACATCAAGATGGGCTGGTTCCCCTGCGTGCTCATGACTATCGTCTTTGTCCTCTGGGCGCCGCTCGTCCTGAACTGGCTGTACTAAGGAAACGCTGATAAAATACGTCATCTCCTGCGAAAAGCTGTCCGAGGGGCTCTTCCAACGTACGGGAGTACGCCTCCAGAGCCCCTTGCGGACAGGTTTCTTCGGATCTGACGCATTTTCTCAGGTTTCCTGTGCGCTGGTTAAATTCTACATAATGGGATTAAATCAGCATTTCCTTAAAAATGTAAGACTGAACCTCTGCAATATTTCAGCCCGCTTTGTCCGCTTTGCGCGGATGGAGCGGGCTCTTTTGTCTGGACTCTCGTGTATTTTTCGCGTATTTCTGTGCGTAAAAATGTCTTTTATGTATTCATGAGAGTCAAAAAGATGTATAATGCATCGGTTTCTTTTTTCGACAGTGTCAGATCACACTTTCGTGTTGGAGAAATGAGACTGTTGATAATCAAAAGGTAGTGTGATACAATAATTGCTCCGTAAAGTTTTGGTTGATGAAGGCTTCGGCCTTGGAACTTTCGTGAATAATTCGGAAAGGACTGAGCAGAAATGGTAAGTGAGGAAACTGTCGACAAGATGACGTCGATCCTTGTGGAGTTCTGCGAGCGCTTCTACGGCTGGGAAGCGTCGGTGGCCAAGCTGGGCAAGCTGTCGGCTCCGCAGCTGCGCACGATCTGCGTGATCGGACGCAATGAGAACATCCGCATGAAGGACATCGCCGACCGTATGGAGCTGACGACGGGCACGGTGACGGTGATGATCGACCGTCTTCAGGTGATGGGGCTGGTGGAACGCTGCCGCAACGAGAGCGACCGCCGCTCGTACAAGATCCTTCTCTCCGAGAAGGGCCGCAAGTATTATGAAGAGCACCGCAAGCGTCAGCGCGAGCTGGTCCGCAAGCTGGCGAACAAGGTGTCTGACGCCGACCGCGAGACGTGCGAGCGCGTGCTGATGGAGTTCATCCACAGCATCTAGCTGCTGTGCGTCGATGAATATATTGAAAGAGGCGAGCCGTTTTTCACGGCGCGTCTCTTTTTTGTCTTTTTGCCGGCAGCTCAGCGGCAAGGTGAAAAAGTGAAAATGTGTATACTGTATTATTTTTTTAGATGAAATATTGTGGCTTTTTTACGGTTTATTGGGGATTTTTAAGCCATAAAGTGTTGGCATGCAGGAAATGCGGCTTATTTTCTGCATTATTGAGCATGAATGACGCTGATTTTTATGAATGATGATGAATTCTTAGCCGTGTTCAAAAAATGTATTTTCGCGTGCGCCGTTTTGCACAAAGTTGTTTTTACGCTATAATGAGCGCGTAACGCTGTGTTTCAGCCGGAATCGTGGTGAGTCAAATGAAGTGTCCAAAATGCGGCAGTGAAAACGTGCAGGATGTCGTCTACGGCTATCTGCCGTTCGATCTTGCCCGCAGCAGGGAAGAGGGGCGCGTCGTCTGGGGCGGGCTCTTCATGCCTGAGGACGCGAAGGCGCATCAGTGCGCCGACTGCGGCGAACGCTGGTAGGCGGCTACGGGTACAATGAAAAGGGGACGTGCGGTCCTTTTTTCACGGCAAGCGCTGTGAAGCTGTGCGGCGCTTAATTTCAACGGAGGGGGTATAGGGGTTTGTTTGTTTTTGTGCTTTCGTTCATCACGTACCTGCTTCTTTCGTGGTCAGGGGAGGCTCTGCCCGCTTATGAGTATGTGATCGCGCTCATCGTGGCGGCGATCGCTTACTGTTCGCTGGGCAGAAACAAGAAGTCGCGCCGCTACGGCGTAGACGGCCTCAGCCCGAAACGCTGGGGGCTGTTCGTCTGCTACTTCTTCGGACCTTTCCTGTGGGCATTGGTCAAGGCGAATATCGACGTGGCGCTGAGGATCATCACCGGCCGTGTCAAGCCCGGCATCGTCAAGGTGCAGTCGGGGCTGACGAGCGGTCTGGCGCAGACGGTCCTGGCCGACTCGATCACGCTGACGCCCGGTACGATGACCGTGGACGTTGACCCGGAGAATGGAGATCTGTACGTGCACTGGATCTATGTGTCTGATCTCCATCCCACCGAGGATATGGTCTACGGCAGCTTTGGCGAATGGGTAAGGAGGATCACTCGATGACTCTTGCACGCTGCCTGTTTGGTACGGCCGCTGCCTGGCTGGGTTTTCTGGCTTTCGGCTCGATCCTGCGTCTGATCCAGGGACCGACCGACGCTGACCGCGCTGTCGCTCTTGATACGATGAACTCGCTGGTCATCTCGATCATGATCCTGCTGTCGGCCGCTTTCGACTCGATTCTGCTGGTCGATCTGGCGATCGTCTACTGCGGACTTTCGTTCGTGGCCACGATGTATCTGGGCCGTTATATCGAGAGGAGAAGCCGCTGATGAGCTGGATGATGTATGTTCTGATCATTCCCTTCGCGGTGCTGAGCATGATCGTCAACTCGCTTGGCGTGATCTCGCTGTACCGCTTCAAGGATGTTTACATGCGCATGCACGGCGCGACGAAGTGCAGCACGCTCGGCGCGATCTTCGCCTCGCTGTCGGTGATCGTCTATGCTGTCGTGCAGCTGTGCTCTGGCGGCGGCGTCCGTTTCACGGTGCTGATCATTCACATCGTGCTGGCGCTGTTCGGCCTGCTGATCGGCAACTCGACGAGCGCTCACGTGCTTTCGCGTGCGGCCTACCGTTCCGGCATCCTGCCGAAGTTTGCCGTGATCGACGAGTACGCCGAGTTCAGCAAGAAAGAGCTGGCTGAGGAGCTTGCCGACGCTGAGGCGAAGAACGAGGAGGTCGAATAAGATGGATTGGATGCAGATTTTTGTCCTTGTCCTGCTGCTGATCTCGGGCTTCTTCACGGTGTGGTTCCGCGACATCCTCTGCTCGGTGATCTGCTCGGGCGCGTTCAGCCTTCTGCTGGCGCTTGAGTTCTATCTGCTTCAGGCTCCCGACGTGGCGATCGCTCAGGCCGGTATCGGCGCGGCGCTCGACACGGCGATCTTCATCATCGCTCTGACGGGGCTTGGCTATGTCCATCGCGGAAACGGAGGCGGCAGACGATGAAAAGCAAAACTCTGTTTGTGATCGCGGCGATCGTCGTCGGCGGCGCGCTGATGGGCGCTGTCTCGTCGCTGCATCCCTTCGGCGTTCCCACGGCTGAGGGCGTGGCTGTCGACGAGCACTACCTGACTCACGCGGGCACGGATCTTTCGTGCGAGAATGTGGTCACCTCGATCGTTTTCGATTATCGTGGATTCGATACGATCGGCGAGTCCTCGGTTCTGTTCACGGCGCTTCTCTCTGTGATGATGCTGTTCCGCAAGGGAGGCCGGAAAGAATGAAGAAGAAAAGCATGCGTCCTCTGTCCGTCGTTGCGCGCACTGCGTGCAGCATGTACGGATGGTTCATGATGGCTTTCGGAGCCTACGTGATCGTGCACGGCGACGTGACGCCCGGCGGCGGTTTCCAGGGCGGCTCGATCTGCGCCACGTTCCTGGCTCTGATGCTGATCGCTCACGGCAGCGATTACATCAACGAATGGCTCAATGACAATTTCTACAAGGTCTGCCTGTTCCTCGGCCTGTTCATGTTCATCGGCTTCGGCCTGATGGGCCTGGGCTGGGCGTGCGACGGCACGATGATGCTGAACTGGGCGACGGTGCCTCATGACGCTCTGGCGACGGTGAAGCCCTGGTGGCCGCCGTCCGGCACGGTCGCGCTGATGGATATTGCTGTCGGCATTGAGGTCACGGGCGGTCTGAGCCTGATCCTGATCACGATGTTCCGCGCGGTCCGTCTTGAAGGCGTCGTCGAGGACGGTCTTGGAAAGGAGACTGGACATGATCAGCGCTAACCTGCCTTACTTTGTGTTCGCCGTTCTTTTCCTGATCGGTCTGCTCGGCGCTCTGCTTGAGACGAATCTGATCAAGATCGGCATCGCCATCGACGTGATGGAGTCGGCCGCGAATATGTTCATCATCGTGCTCGGCTACCGTAACGGCGGTTATATCCCTGTCAAGTTCCTGATGCCGGAAGGCGTCACCAACTTTGTGCTGCCCACGCCTCAGGCGCTGACGCTGACGGCTATCGTCATCGCCCTTGCCACGAGCGCTCTGATGCTGTCTCTTATTGTCATGCTGTACCGTCACTACGGCACGCTTGACGTTCGCGAGATCAGGAGGCTGAGAGGATGAACCTGATGAATCATCTTCCGGCGCTGGCTCTGGCTGTGCCGCTGCTGGCCGCTTTTGCCACGCCGCTTGTCGCTGCGATCAGCCCGAAGGCGCGCAACATCTGGGTGACCTGTGTTTCCGCTCTTGTGTCGCTGATCGTGTTCGGCATTTTGTACCGCGTGCTCACGATGGGCACGCAGATTTACGTGATGGGCGCTCCGTCGTGGAATATCTCGCTGCCTTCGGGCTTCGCCATTCCCGTGCGCATCATCCTCGAAGTCGACGCGTTCAACGCGCTTGTGGCGTTTGTCGCTTCGCTGTCCGCTCTGGCGGGCGCGGTCTACGGACTGAAGTTCGTGCGCAAGTTCACGGGGCTTGAGTTCTATTCGGCTCTGTATTTCCTGCTCACGGCCGGTACGCTGGGCATGATCATGACCGGCGACTTGTTCAACTTCTTCGTCTTCCTCGAGATCTCGTCGGTGGCGTCGTTCGGTCTGATCGCTTTCTGGCGCGACCGTCCCGAGGCTGTCGAGGCGTCGTACAAGTACATGCTCGTCTCGCAGCTGGCTGCTCAGCTGGTGCTCGTCGCGCTGGCGTTCATCTACGGCCGCTACGGCGTGCTCAACATGGCCGCTTTCAGCACGGTGGTGCAGCCTGATCTGATCAGCAAGGTCGTGCTGGTGTTCCTGCTCGTGGCGCTGGCCATGAAGTGCGGCTCCTTCCCGATGCACATGTGGATGCCCGATGCCTATGCTGAGGCGCCCGCTTCGGTGACGGTGCTTCTGGTCGCGATGAGCCAGGCTTCGCTGGTTGTCCTGTGCCGCTTCTGCTTCTCGATCTACGGCACGGCGATGGGCACGGCGGTCATCCCGTGGACGCTGATCGTGCTTGGCTGCGCTTCGATGTTCGGCGGCGTTTCGATGGCTGTCGTACAGCATGAAGTGAAGCGCCTGATGGGCTATCACTCCGTGTCGCAGGTCGGCTACATGCTGACGGCGTTCGGCGTCGGACTTCTGGCGCTGGGCGACAAGACGGCCATGGACGGCTTCGGCCTTACGGCTGTCGCAGGCGGCATCTATCACATGATCAACTACATCCTGTACAAGGGCCTGCTGTTCCTGTGCGCCGGCGCGCTTTACATGGCGGCCGGTTCGCGCGACCTTGACAAGATGGGCGGCCTGGCCCGCAAGATGCCAGTGACGAGCGCTCTGTTCCTGATCGCCGCCGCGGCCATCTCTGGTCTGCCTCCGTTCAACGGCTTCGTCTCCAAGTGGATGATCTACGAGAGCGTCTACGCGGTGCATCCCATCCTGATGGTCGTCGCGCTGGTCTCGTCGGTCCTGACGCTGGCTTCCTTCGTCAAGGTCTATCAGACGGCGTTCCTCGGACCTGAGCGTCCGCAGTTTGCCGAGACGCATGAAGTGCCCCGCGCGATGATCGCCGGCATGTGCGTTCTGGCAGTGGCGATCCTCGTGCTGTCGCTGTTCCCCTCGTGGACGGTGAACACGCTGGTCCGTCCGGCGGCTGAGGCTCTTGTGAACAAGGCGTCGTACGGCGCCGCTGTCATGGGAGGTGCGTTGTAATGTTCAGCAGTGTTTTCTCCGGCGCCGGTTTCTGGGACGCGGGCGTCTGGCTCCTGATGTTCGTTTTCGTGGGCGGCTACGCCTTCGGCATCCGCCGCATGGGACGCAGCGACTACAAGAAGGGCACGGATCAGGACGAGGTCTATTACTCGGGCAACGTCATGCCTGACGTGGACGTCTTTACCGTTCCCGCCAGCTCCTCGTACTGGGGCTTCCGCGAAGCGCTCAAGGGCTATTACTCGCGCCTGTCGGCCATGCACACCGGCATTGCCACGGAGTACGTGGGCTGGTTCGTGCTGACCGCTGCCGTGATCCTTGTGCTTGTGATTGTGTAAAGGGGGGAGCTCGAAATGAAGCTGGAAAAGTATCTGCAGATCCTGCCCAAGTCTCTTTGGGTCTTTACGCTGAACACGGGCTCCTGCAACGGCTGCGACATTGAGATCGTGGCCAGTCTGACGCCCCGCTACGACATCGAGCGTCTTGGCCTCAAGCTGACGGGTACGCCCCGTCACGCTGACGTGCTTCTGGTCACCGGCCCGGTGACGCGCTTCATGGAGCCGAAGCTGCGCCAGATCTACGCGCAGATCCCGGATCCGAAGGTCGTCATCGCCGTCGGCAACTGCGCTACGTCGGGCGACGTGTTCTTCAAATCGTACAATCTGGTCGGCCCCGTGGACCGTATCATTCCCGTGGACGTGTACGTGCACGGCTGCGCGATCCGTCCCGAGGCGCTGATCGAAGGCGTGGCCAAGGCGGTCACGCTGCTTGAAGCCAAGCGGGCCGCTCTGGTCAGCAAGACCGCGGTCGGAGAGGGGGCTTAACCGCGATGGATATGCTTGCAAGCGCGAAAACGAAAAAGTATCCCACTTCGATGGAGACCTATGTCGGCACCGACAAGAAAGTCACGGTGAAAACGGCGGCTGAGATCGAGGCGATGCTCAAGGAGCGCCTTGGCGACGCTCTGACGGCCTCCGAGATCCGCGAGTACAAGACGGGCGTGTGCCAGCTGCCTGCGCCGCACCTGCTCGTGACGGTGACGCGTGAAAAGTTCCTCGATCTGGTCGACGCACTCGGCGAACTCGACTTCCCGCACTTCCATGTGATGAGCGGCAACGACGACGGCGAGACGATCCGCCAGATCAGCCACTTCTCGCTCTTCCGCCGCGAAGGCCGCGGCAAGGAAGTGACGGTGACGGTGACGGTCCACATCCCCAAGAACGATCTGGTCATCCCGTCGCTGCACAGCCGCATCCCCGGCATCGACTACAGCGAGCGCGAGATGTTCGAGATGCTCGGCATCGATCACGACGGTCAGCCGAACAAGGAGCTGGTGTTCCTGCCCGACGGCTGGGATCGTTCCATCCTGCCCTGGCGCCGCGACGAGAAGGGCCCGAACGGCAAGAACGCTCCCGACGGTACGCCGCTCGTTCGTGAGCTTAACTAGGAGGTTCCGTGATGACTAAGACCTATAAACTTCCCATCGGTCCCGCTCACGTGGGACTTAAGGAACCCGTGACCGCCTGGCTCGATATCGAGGGCGAGCGCATCGTCGACGCGAACGTGCGTCCCGGTGCGATCCACCGCGGCATCGAGTACATGAGCCGCGAGCGCAATCCTATTCAGTGCATCTTCCTGGCCGAGCGCGTGTGCGGCATCTGCTCGTTCAGCCACTCGATCGCCTACGCCAAGGCCGTCGAAGACGCCGCTCAGATCGCCACGCCTGTGCGTGCGCAGTACATCCGCTCGCTCGTGCTCGAGCTGGAGCGCGTGCACTCGCACATCCTCTGGCTGAGCGTCGCCTGCTACTCGATCGGCTTCGACAGCGCCTTCCACCTGGGCATGGCGCTTCGTGAGAAGGTCATGGACGCTCTTGAAGCCCTTACCGGAAACCGCGTCAACTACGCTGTCACCGCCATCGGCGGCGTTCGCTGGGACGTGACGCCGGAAGTGGACCGCTGCGTACGAGACCTGGTCGCTTACTACCGCAACGAGTTCCAGCCTTACTATGACGCCGTCATCAACGATCCTGTCGTCAAGGCTCGTCTGCGCGACGTGGGCGTTCTGCCCGAGGCTGACGCGGTGAGACTGAACGCCATCGGCCCCACCGGCCGCGGCTCCGGCCTGCGCGCCGACGTGCGCGAGTCGTCGCCGTATGACGCGTATGCCGACATCCCCGTCAAGTCGATCGTGCCGCAGGACTATTTCGGCGAGTGCCATGGCGACGTGCTTGACCGCTATCTGGTGCGTCTGCTTGAGGTGTATCAGTCGCTCGACCTGCTTGAGAAGATCCTTGACGGACTTCCTGCCGGACCGATCGCGGCGTTCCCCAAGCCGGTCGCCGGACTCGCCAAGATGAAGATGGCCGAGGGCTTCGGCTACGGCTGCATCGAGGCTCCCCGCGGCGCCTGCACTCACGCTGTCGAGCTGAAGAAAGGCGACGAGAACCTCTACATGTGGAAGGTCTGCGCCCCCACCTACGCCAACTCTCAGGCCTGGCCGCTGATGTTCATCGGCAACGAGATCGCCGACGCGGCGCTCATCATTAACAGCGTCGATCCCTGCATCTCCTGCACTGAGCGCATGATCGTCACCGACCGCACTACCGACCGCAAGGCCGTGTACACGAAGGATGAGCTTCTGAAGATGAGCCGTCAGAAGACTGCCGAACTGAGGAGGAGGATGGGCAAATGATCGTGCTGAAGATCGTTCTCGCGGTTCTGCTCGCTCTGTTTGTCACACTGTTCGCGCTGTACTTCCAGGCGCTTGACCGCATCGGTCACGCCAAGATGCAGCGCCGCGTCGGACCGCCTCTGCACCAGGGCTTCTACGACTTCCTCAAGCTGCTCGGCAAGGAGAACATCACTTCCCGCCGCGCGGTGGGCTGGATGTTCAACGGCGCGCCTGTGCTCAGTCTGGCCTTTATCCTCATGACCTTCCTCTACATCCCCATGGGATCGGTTCCGGCTGTGCTCGGCGGTCACGGCGACGTGATCACTGTTATGTACCTGATCACGGCGTCCAGCATCTGCATTGCCATGTCGGCGTTTGCGTCCGGTTCGCCTATTGCCAACATCGGCGCGCAGCGTGAAGTCGTCATGATGATGAGCTTCGAAGTTCCCACGGCCATTATCGTCGCCTCGCTCGCCTGGCTGATCAGCAAGGCCGGCGTGCCCGCCGCGCCGTTTGCGCTGAGCACGTATCAGCTGTACTCGCCCTGGGGGCTGGTCGGCTGGATCGGCTTCATCGGCCTGGTCTGCTTCGTCATCTCGGCGCTGATGGTCTCGCCCGGCGAGAGCGGCACCGGCCTGATGGACATCGCCGAGGCCAAGACCGAGATCCTCGAAGGTATGACCGTCGAGTTCTCCGGCGTCACGCTGGCGATCGTCAACCTGTCGATCACGCTTCGCTCGATCGCGTTCTCCGCGCTGATCGTGAGCCTGTTCTTCCCCGGCACGCTGTTCGCCGGCAAGGCTCCCGCTGCGGTTGCCTACGTGGGCGATTTCGTGTGGTTCTGGCTGAAGGTGCTCGGCACGTCGCTGGTCGGCGTGACGTATCTGCGCAGCATCTTCGGACGTCTGAAGATCTGGCAGGCTTCGCGCTTCTACTGGTTCTACGTGGGCGTCCTGTCGCTGGCCGGCATGATCCTCGTGACCGTTGAGGTCATGCTTCACTAAACGGCGAAAGAGAGGAGAGATCACCCCATGTTTAATGCGATGTCTCTGACGGTTCTCCGCCAGCTGCTCTCAAAGTGCCTGTGCCGCAACTTCCCCGTCAAGCGCATGCCTGATTCCGTTACCGATGCTCTGGCCGCTGCGGCCGAGGGCAAGGTGAAGCTGAATCCCCCAGTGCCCACCTACGGACGTTTCCGCGGCCGGCTCAACTACGACCGCTCCAAGTGCATCGGCTGCTCGATGTGCACCAAGGTGTGCCCTGCCAACGCGATCGTGATGGATCCCGACACGGAAGGCCAGAAGCCCCGCAAGGTAGAGCTGCACACCGACCGCTGCTGCTTCTGCGCGCAGTGCAACGATGTCTGCCCCGTGGGCGCTCTGTCGATGACGATGGATTTCGCCATCTCGTCGGCCGGCGACCGCAAGGCCGGCAACACCCGCAAGGATACCGGCAAGGCTACGCGTCTGCCGTTCCAGAAGGAGTGGACGTATCCTAAGCCCGGCGAGGTGGTGGAGTTCCTGCCGCCCGTCGAGGCCAAGCCCGAGCCCGCGCCCGAAGCCGCTCCCGCGGCTGCGCCCGCTGCCGCTCCGGCTCCTGCCGCGCCTGCTCAGGCTCCTGCGGACAAGCAGTAACAGATTATCAGCATCAAAAAACTCCCCCGCGCTGTGCGGGGGAGTTTTTTTGTGCCGAAAAATTGTTATAATGATGGAACTTTGCTGAGGGGGAGGGGAGAGGAGATGCGCACGATCTGGAATCCGTGGCACGGCTGCCGCAGAGTGAGCGAAGGCTGCGCGCATTGCTACATGTACTTTCTCGACCGTCTGCGCGGCGCCGACGGTTCGCGAGTCTACACAACCGAGGCGTTCGACTATCCCGTCCGACGCGACCGCAAAGGCCGCTACGCCGTCCCTCCCGGAGTGACGCTGTGGGTGTGCATGACCAGCGATTTTTTCCTTGAGGAGGCCGACGTCTGGCGGGCTGATGCGTGGCGCATGATGCGCGAGCGCTGTGACGTGGCGTTTCTGCTCATCACCAAGCGCGTCTCGCGCATCGCTGAGTGTCTGCCTTCCGACTGGGGGAGCGGCTACGAGAACGTGATCTGCTACGCGACGGCCGAAAATCAAAAGCGAGCTGCTGAGCGCGTGCCCCTGCTGCTGGAGCTTCCGTTCGCGCACCGCGGTGTCGCCTGTTCGCCGCTGATCGGCGCCGTTGATCTGTCTCCGTGGCTCGGTTCGGGGAAGATCGAACGTGTCATGTGCGGCGGCGAGAACTACGACGGCGCGCGTCCCTGCCGCTGGGAGTGGGTGACTGACCTGGCCTCGCAGTGCCGCGCCGCAAACGTCAGCTTCACGTTCTTCGAGACGGGCAACGTCTTCGTCAAGGACGGAAAGACCTATCGCCTGAGCGGCAAACGCCTGCAAGCGAAATGGCTTACAAGTCCGGCGTCAGCTTCGAAGGACGCGCCCACTCGTTTGACCTGCGCACACCCCTGGGATTTCCTCTCAGCGACGAGGAGCGCCGCGCGCCGTTTTTTCGCGTGCACTGCGACACCTGCGGCAGTCGTCCGTTCTGTTCCGGATGCTCAAACTGCGGCAAGTGCGAGGCCTCATGAGCCTATAGCCGAGGCGAAAACTTTTTATGACTTTTGCTAAACGAGAGTGCCGTTTGCTTTCATTTTGTGTTAAGATATACCAAGAAAAATTGTCATCAAGTGCGGCGGTTTCACGCCTTTCTATAATATTTCCCACGATCGGAACGTGAACTTCATGAACGGTTTCATGAAAAAATTCAGAAAAACGGTCATGTTCGTCTTTAAAATACTTCTTGTTGTCGCTGCCGTCGGATTGTACGTCGGCACGTTCAAGATGTTTTACGAAGTGCCGCGCCTACTTTTCAAGGACAACTACGTCATCGGCGTCATCCACTTCCTCGTCTTCGTCACCCTCAGCGTGTCATACAATGCCTATGCCATCGGCGTGCTGCGCCTGCGCGAGCTCATCTATTCCTACGCGCTCGCTATCGTCCTCGCCAACTTCACAGGCTGGGCTCAGCTGAGCCTGATGCTGCATCATTTCATTTCCCTGCCGCCCATGCTGCTGCTCACGGCAGCGCAGATGGCTTCCGGCGTGCTCATCTACATCGCCGGCAACGCGATTTATTTCAAGCTGCGGCCGCCCCGCGCGGCGCTCGCGATCCTCGCCAACCCGGAGGACGATCGGCGCGTGCTCAAAAAATTCCTCAAAGAGAGCCGCCGCTACCGCATCGCCGCCTACTGCCACGAGACCGACGGCTGGGAACGTATCGCCCGCGCCATCGACGGCCAGCCCCTGGTGCTTATGTTCGGCCACGGCAGCCACGACATGCGTGTGCGCGTCATACGCTACTGCTACGAGACCAACAAGCGCCTGCTCATGATCCCCAACGTGGACGAGATCTTTGTCCAGTGCGCCGACCGCTGCCAGATCGACGACATCCCTGCGTTCCTCTTCCGCAACCGTCAGATGACCAGCGAACAGCGCATCATCAAGCGGCTTGTCGACATCGTCGGCTCGGCCGCAGGTCTGATCGTCCTCAGCCCCGTCATGCTCATCACAGCCGCGGCTATCCGCATCCACGACGGCGGGCCCGTTATCTTCCGCCAGACCCGCCTCACCCAGGGCGGACGCACGTTCCAGCTTATGAAATTCCGCAGCATGGTCGTCGATGCCGAAAAGCGCGGCCCAGAGCTGGCCACCAGCCTTGACTCACGCATCACACCTGTCGGCCGCTGGATCAGGATGCTCCGCATCGATGAACTGCCGCAGCTGTTCAACATCCTTAAGGGCGATATGTCGATCGTCGGCCCGCGCCCCGAGCGTCCTGAACTGACCGAGGAGTACTGCCGCACCTATCCCGAGTTCCGCTACCGCCTCAAAGTCAAAGCCGGCCTCACCGGCTACGCCCAGGTCTTCGGCCGCTACAACACCCTCTTTGAGGACAAAGTCAAGCTCGATTTGCTCTACATCCAGCACTTCTCGCTGATGTTCGACTTCTACATCATGATCTCTACGATCAAAGTCCTCTTCATGCCCTCCAGCACGGCAGGCGTGGATGAAGAACAATGAGTAATTTATAATGAGTAATGAACACCCCCGCGGGGCGAATCCTGTTCCTAATGGAACAGTTTCGCCCCGCGGGGGATGTTTTTATAGTATCTTCGAATGGGAATACACGTCCCCCGCCGGGGCGGCCCCATGGCCCGCCCGTCATGTGCATAGAGTGCAGTTTTCCCTCTGAACAGCATTCAATGTAGACCTGCGTTTGGGCTAAAAAGTCATTTCCACAAAAAATCCCCGCGGCGGGAGCGTTTTATAGAGAACGCAATCCACACCGCGGGGGTTTTTTATGACTCATGAGTCATGATTACTTGATCTTTTTCTCCATTGCGTTGAGACGTGCTTTGAGCGCTTCGAGCTCTTCCTTCTGCTTCTCGATCTGAACAGCCTGCGTCGAGATCTGACCAACCAGACGGTTCTTCTCGGCGGCAACGCGGCGCTTGCGCTTTCTCGCCTCGATCACCTGCTCGTCATAGCGGCCCAGACGCAGCGAGATGCCTGCCGTCAGCATCGGTTCCTTGCCTACCGTGCCCGCCACGCTGAACAGCGTATCGCGGTCGAAGTGGTGCATCAGTCCAAGAGCTACGCTCGTCTCGCCGCGGTAGTTGCCCACCGCTGCCGTGAACGTCGTCGGCGCGTCCTCGTCGTAGGGCAGAGGATGCAGACCGGCCAGAGCTGCTGCGCGCGCGCCCGCGCGGCGGATGCCGCGGTCCAGCTCGCTGAACATCGCATCGCTTCTCGAAGCCACGCTCTTCAGCTGGCTCACGTTCACCGCGTCGCCGTCGTCCTGTCCGGGCGCCAGATTGACGATCCTGTTTTTGCCGCTCATGTCGATGTAGCCGTCGGCCACCTTCAGCCCCTTGTTCATCGTCACCGTGTCGTTGAACACAGCCGGCCCGTTCGAAGTGAACTTGCCGCTCACCGTCACGTCGCCGTTGAAGTTCGAGTCGCCGTTCACCGTCAGCTTCTTGGTGGTGAAGCTCTCCTTCATGCCGCTCACAGTCTTGTCCGTGTGATACAGAGCATCATACACGCTGCTGTACGTGTTGCCGTCCTGATACGTGATCGAGAACTCCTTGATGTTGCCCTCGTTGTCCACGAACTCCGTATCGCCGAAGATCGCCTTGCCCACGCCGTACAGCTGACTGCCGTTGATCGCGTCAGTACTGTCCTTGTTCACGGCGCCCTTGCTCAGATTCGTGATCTTCGTCGTGCTGCCGCCCGGATTCAGCGTCACCGTCGTGCGGTCGTCATTGTCGTACAGCACCGCGTTGGCCGTCGCCTGCCGCAGCTGACTCATGTTCACCGCGTCCGTGTCATCCGAGCCGGCCGCCACATGCGTGATGCGGTTATCCATTGCGTCGAAGCCGCCCGTGGCAAACACTGTGCCGCCGAACACCGGATCGTCCTTGATGGAGAACGTTACCTCCGCGCCGTCGTCCGTGTTCGTCTGCGTCACCCGCAGATTGTCCACGCGCTTGTCCTCATGCTTGCCGTTGATGAAGCGAACATTGTTCTTTTCGGGATTGATCTGCTGCGACACCGTCGATTCGCCGTCACTGGACACCGTGGCAAGATTCCAGCCCTTGTTGGCCGTCACGCTGATCTCGTCGATGCTCGTCGCCTGACCTTCGACAACCTTGTCAAGCGCCGTCAGGTTTTCGCCCGTCGTGTACGAATTCCTGATGTACGTGCCGTCGTCCACCGTGACGTACTGATAGACCGAATCACCCGTGACGATGCTCGTATCTCCTGAGGCCACCGAGCCCTCCACCTTCACCGAGATCACGTTGTCCGTCAGGTCGATGTAGTCGCCGGCCGTATATGCCGAGCTGGCCTGTTGCGTCACCGCGTTGATCGCGTCGTTCACGTTATAGTACGTCGTGTACGAATCGCCGCTTTTCACGTTGATCTTCACCGTCAGCGACTGATCTGCCGAGCTGTAGCTCGTATCACCGCCGATCGCCGTTGACACCGAATCGCCAAGGTTGTTGAGCTGGCTCAGAATCACGACGTCGGACGCATCCGTACCAGGCGCCACGTTGATGATCTTTTTGTCGCCCATGTTGATGCCCTTGTCGCTGCTGATCGTGATGTCGCCGATGCTGATGTTGCCGCTGGTGATCGTCGTACCGCCATCACCGCCGATAATGACCTTGCTGTTGTCGATGAACGTGTCGCCGATCGTGATGCTGCCGCTGTCGGTCAGATCAAGACTCTTGTTCAGCTTGACGAGCAGCGTGCCTGTGTCGCTGCTGGAGACCACGCCGATATTGCCGTCGGTGAGGTAGTCTTCGCTTGTCGCGTTGCCCTTGACGATCACTGTGCCGTCCAGACTGACGCCGGCCACTGTGCCGAAGTCGCCCGAGTAGTTCATCTTCGCGTCAAGCGACAGATTCAGATTCGTGCCGTCATTGCTCACCGTCAGCCCGTGCAGGACGACGACCGTACCGGGCTTCACGCTCGTCGAAGCTGCGTCGCCGCTCAGCGTCCAGTACGCGCCGTTCACAGCGTAGTACAGCTGTGAGCCGTTGATCGCGTCGGTGCTGTCCTGGCCGATCAGGCCGGCGGCAACGTTCTGGATGCGGCGTGGCGCGTCAGCCGAACCGACGGTGACTACGCCTATGGGGGTGGCGCCGGCAAACGTGACATCACTGCCCCAAGGTGTATATGTCGAATAAGGCTGCATCCCAGCAGTCTTATCGCCTTGATCTGCGTATGCTTCGGAGCCCGAGCCGAGGTACACGGAGTTACCGACCGTGGCCGTCACGTTGTTGCCGAGGATGAACACGTCGGTGAGGCCGCTTCCGATCGTGTTGCTGTTGCCGACGATAAAGCTGCCGTTTGAGTTTGTGTCAATATTGTTGCTGTTACCGATGGCATACGAACTGTCGGCTGAGATGTACGACGGATCGCCGAACGCGCCGCTGTTGTTGCCGCTGATGACGTGCTCGTTGCCGACGGCGATGCTGTTTTCGCCGCTGACCAGATCGTTGGAGCCGATGGCGATGCTGCCTTTGCCAGTCACGCCGACGCCGGTGCCGAACGCCATGCTGTAGTCGCCGGAGGCGTTGGCCTGGAAGCCGAAGGCCATGCCGTGGCTGCCGGAGACGGCTGCCTTGTTGCCCACGGCAATGCCGCGCTCGCCCTTTGCGTCAGCGCTGATGCCGAAGGCGATCGATTTTTCGCCGAGCGCCTGCGCATGTGCGCCCATGGCGACGGCGTGATCGGCAGAGGCGACGGAGTGATTGCCGAATGCCAGTGAGTGGTATGCACTGGCATCTGATGAGGTGCCGATAGCGATGGCCTCGGCCGATGTCGCATGAGCCGCGAAGCCGATCGCCAGGTCATACGAACTCTCGGCCACGGCGTGATTGCCGAAGGCAATGCCGCGCTCGCCGCTCGTGGTCGACTGATAGCCGATAGCGATGCCGTGGTAGCCCGTGACCTTCGACTCATAGCCCATGGCTGTTGACGTGCCGCCTTCCGCGTCGGCGGAAATGCCGAGAGCGAGGTCGAGCGATTTGACGGCGACGGCGTTGTTGCCGATGGCGATGGCGCGCTCGGCGTCGGCCGAGGTGTTGTAGCCGAAGGCGATGCTGCGGTAACCATGAGCCTTGGCTTCGTTGCCGATGGCGATGGCGTAGCCTGTTTCACCGCTGGGGTTCGCAGCGCCGTTAGCGTCGGCGCTGATACCGATGGCGAGATCGTAACGCTGGAGGGCATTCGAGTTGTTGCCGATGGCAATGGCGCGTTCAGCGTCGGCCGAAGTGTTGTAGCCAAAAGCGATGCTGCGGTAGCCGTGCGCCTTCGCCTCGTTGCCGATGGCGGTAGCGTAGCCCAATTCACCTTCGCTGCCCGCTTTAATGCCGCTGGCGTCGGCGCTGATGCCGATGGCGAGGTCGAAGCGCTGAAGAGCCTTGGAGTTGTTGCCCATGGCGATAGAGCGCTCGGCGTCGGCCGAGGTATTGTAACCGAAGGCAATGCTGCGGAAGCCGTGCGCATGTGCCTCGTTGCCGATCGCCATAGCCGTGCCGCCGCGGGCGTCGGCGCTGATACCGAACGCCAGGTCGTAGGAATTGACCGCGACGGAGTTATTGCCGATGGCAAGGGCACGCTGATCCTGAGCCTTCGTGTTGTAGCCGAAGGCGATGCTGCGCAGGCCGCTGGCGTCGGCCGAGTTGCCGATCGCCATGGCGTCGGTCGACGTGGCCCGCGCGTTGTAACCGAAAGCGATGTCGTAAGAATGCACCGCGACCGTGTTGTAACCGATCGCCATGGCGCCCTCGCCGGTGGCGGCGACATCGGCGCTGTTGCCCATGGCGATGGAGCGGTAGCCCTCAGCGCGCGTGTTGTAGCCGACCGCCGTTGAGTGATCGCCCGACGCCTTGGCCTTGTAGCCGACCGCCATGTCCTGACTGCCCAGCGCCTCGGCCTGATAGCCGATCGCCATGGCATCGTGGCTGGCCGCGTTGGCCTGATAACCGATCGTGATCGTGTCGTTGCCTTGAGCTGTGGCGTCGTTGCCCAACAAAATGGCGCGATTTCCCGTCACATCGACAGAGTAGCCGATCGCCACCGAGTGCCCGCCGTGCGCGTGCGCGTTGTTGCCAATGGCGATGTCGTAAGATTTGACCAGAGGATCGCCTCCCTCTTCACCTGCGGATGAGTTGTAACCAAGGGCCAGACCGCCTTCGCCATATACCTTGGCCTTGTTGCCGACAGCAGTGCCAAATTTTGCCCCCTCGGCAACGTCGGCTGAGTAGCCGACGGCGGTGGAGTGCCAGCCCTGCGCCTGCGCCGTGTAGCCCAGCGCCATGGCCGCTTCGTCGGTGCCCCGTGCCTGATAGCCCAGCGCCATGGCGTCCTTGGACGACACGTAAGCCTGATAGCCGAAAGCGACTCCGTCGAGCGCGTTGACGTCGGCCGACGTGAGGTAGCCGATGGCGATAGCGTCTTTTGACAGCGCACGGGCGCCGCGGCCGATGGCTATGGCATTCTCGGCAGTAGCGGCGGCGTTGTATTTATCCAGTTCGTCAACGCGGCCGCCGATCACGATGGCGCCTTTTGCTTGGGCGCGAGCGGAGTGACCAATAGCGATCGCCTCGTCGCCGGAAGCGGAAAATGGACCAGTACCATCAACATGGAAATTGCCGTCTGAGCCTTCACCAATGGCGATGGCACCTGATCCGGTGGCCGAGGCCTGATTGCCGATGGCGAGGGCTTTTCTAGTCGCATACGCAGCAGAGCCCAAAGCGTTGGCCTGGTCACCAGAGGCTGTAGCGCTCTGTCCAAAAGCGCCGGAATATTGCCCGATCGCTTGAGCCGAGTTGCCTACTGCCGTCGTATCGGCAGAAGTTGCCCGAGCCATGTTTCCTATCGCGGTAGAATTATCTCCGCTTGTAAGGGCTTTGTAACCGATCGTGACCGAATTTTCTCCGTTCGCTGTCGTGTCGTTGCCGATCAGGATAGCGCGCAGCCCCGTCACGTCGACGGAATAACCGATGGCGAGCGACTGTCCGCCGTGGGCGCGGGCGTCATAACCGAGGGCGATATCATAGGATTTGACGAAAGGTTCTCCAGAGCTGTCTGCTTCGCCGGTAATGCTGTGAAGACCGATAGCCAGGCTGTTCTTGCCATATGCCTTAGTCTCGTTACCTAGGACGATCGCGTTGTCAGCAGACGCGTCGACTGAGAGGCCGATCGCCAGCGAATCCTTTGCCCATGCGTTTGCCAGATAGCCGTTTGCAATAGAGTAATCAGCGTTTGCCTTAGAGAGCAGGCCAAGTGCTAATGAGCCTTCCCCCTTCGCTAGTGACTGATTTCCTATCACCGTTGACTGATACCCGTTAACTGTAGCTTTAACTCCCAGAGCGATACCCTGATGGCCTGTAACTGTAGCTTGGTATCCTATGGCAAGAGCCCGTCCGTTCTTGTCAGCACCGATGCTCTTTGACATATTGACGGTGGCCATATATCCAATAGCGGTCGAATACCGGCCGGTACCATTGTCGCCCGACTCATTACTATGAACCCACGACTTATTACCGATCACAAGTGAACTTTGAGCATCGGCCGAAACCGTACCGCCAATGGCCGCTGACCATCTCCCTTGTGCATGCGCGGCTTTGCCAATAGCGACGGTGTCCTCTTCTATTGCCATTGTGTAATAGTAGTCATTCGTGTAATCTTCACGTGCGCTTCCGATCGCCACAGAAGATAGGCCGGTAGCTCTTGCCCGGTTGCCAATGGCGATGGAAAAATCCCCTTTTGCTTGCGTATACTTCTTATCATTAGTGGTGGGGGTGTCTTCGCTGATGCTTCCGATCGCGATCGCACCGCTGCCGCTTGCTAGTGCGTACTTGCCAATAGCGACAGTATTCTTACTCGTTGCCCTTGCAGCGGTGCCCATTGCAATCGCATCAAGCGCCGTCGCTTGCGTACTGTAATTTTGGAGGCTCCTGCCAATGGCGATCGCACCTATTTCTGTGGCTTGGGTATACGTCGAACCGCTGCCACCGCCAAGAGCGATCGCCTGGTCACCGGAGGCCTGAGCTGCGTACCCCATGGCAATTGTTGAGTTGCCGATGGTTTTGACTTTGTCGCCGATGGCAATCACGTGGTCGCCCGACACGTCGAGACTGGCACCGAAAACGACAGCGCTGGCCGTGTCGACAGAGTTGCCTCGGCCGCCGACTATGACGTAGGTGTCACTACCGCTTCCGGTGCTGTGGATATTGACGGAATTGCCTAAACCGATCACGGAAGCATTGTTGCCGCTCACGTCGTTGCTTGAACCGAAAACATTCAGATGATTGCCTTCGACGTCGTTGCTGTTGCCGTAAACGTTGATGTCAACGCCTGGGTAGTCTTTTGCGACAGCGTTGCGAGTGCCGTAGACGTTGATGAACGAGCTGTTGCCGGCAAGTGCCACATCGTTGCTCGTGCCAGTGACGTGGACGTATTGGGTAGTGGCATCTTCGGCTTTTTCGACATTGCTTGAGCCAATAGTAATGGCATTTCCGAAAGCAGAAGCGTATTGCCCCTTTGTAACGACCTGCTCACCGACCGCAATGGAGTAATTCCCGTAGGCGTAAGAATCACTTCCGCCCATAACAATCCCGATATTATCATTGCCAAGATTAGAGCCGTTAGTGCTGGAACTTCTGATTTTGATGCGCGCACTGCCGTTAAACGGACTGCCACTTCCAGCCCCGACGATCAGTTCACCCGTTGCTTCTGCGGTTGTGGCGGGCGTAATAAATATTCCAGCCACAGCCAGGCCGAGGGCGATTTTCTGCGCGGACGAGAGCAGGCACCAGCCGCCGCGTTTGACGAGTTCGGAAACGACCACATAGGACTGGCGGGTCTGCGACCAGATCACTTTAAAGATTCGGTTCAAGAAGAATTCCCCCTCTTCTTCAATCGGTTTAGAACTTTCTTTGGGTCTTTGTGCCTTCGTGTCTTTGTGTCGAAGGTCTTGAATTTCGCTTTTAGGTTTTGCTTTTGGTTTTAGGTTTTGCTTTTGGTTTTAGGTTTTGCTTTTGGTTTTAGGTTTTGCTTTTGGTTTTAGGTTTTGCTTTTGGTTTTAGGTTTTGCTTTTGGTTTTTACGGTTTTGAATTTGCTTTTAAGGTTTTTGATTTTTAATTACTAATTACTAATTACTAATTACTAATTACTCATTACTCATTATCTTCTCCGCTGCGGCGTATTTTGCGCCGGTTTCGGCGGTTCCAGCTTCAGCGCCTTCGGCAGGGGCGGCAGCTTCATGTGGAAGCGGTCGATGGTCTCGATGACTTTCACGGTGAGGTCGGCGTCCTTGGCGAGGCGGGTGAAGTTCTTCTGCTCGATCAGGGTGATGCCGGCCAGTTCGGGCTCGTTGGCAAAGGCTTCGCCGACGATGCGCGCGAGAAAGTCGGCGGTGTGTTTGTCCATGCCGTCACGCCGCTTGACGAAATCGGCCCGCAGCTTTTGGGCTTCGGCGCGGTTAAGACGCTTGTCGTTGCTTTTGAGCGCTTTGTCGAGCTCGGCGATGGACTTGTTCATCACATCGACGTAATCTTTGGCGTAGCGCTGCAGTTCGCGCCCTGTGTGCGAGCGTTCGAGCACGAGCTCGAGGTTCCAGCCGTACACGCCGGGAGCGAGGGCACCCTCTGCCTGCGGCTCAGACGGCTGAACCTGCGCCGGGGACTGCTGTTGAGCCGGAGGCACGGGCGCGTCCGAGGCCGGCCGTTCGGGAGCGGCAGCAGGCGGCTGAACGGCTGGTGTTTGCGCGGCTGTTTGTCCGGGTGGCATAAGGGCGCTGAAATAGCGCACAGCCCACACGGCGGAGATGCCGCAGACGCCCGCAAACAGAACGAGGGCAAAGATAACGCCCAGCGCGGCGAATATTCGTTTGATCGCGTTCATGTCATCCCGCCTTTTGTATGATATTTGCAAAATTCTGTTCTATAAACAGAATTCACGCATTCTATGAAATTTTACTCTCATATGCGCGGATTGTAAAGGATAGTTTGATATACAACCGCAATCGATTATTGAGAATCATTTTTTATTCGCGTAACTTATTTATGATTGATCATATTGGAAATTGATCACCTTGGGGCCATGTTCATGATTCATCGAGGCGCCGGCAAAAGGGCACAAAAAAGAGGCTGTCTCGCGCTCATCTTGGGGATGAGTTTTGAGACAGCCTTTTTTGTGTGCTGTGCGAACGTTACTTGAGCGCGTCGATGACGGCCTTGATGGCGTCGACGGCGTCGGCGGGCAGCTTGTCTACGCCGCCGTTGAAGGTGTCGCGGCTGGTGACGAACTCAAGGCGGTCGGCCATGCGCTTGGCGAGGGCTTCGGCGTAGGCGGGGTCTTTGGTGTCGACGGTGAAGCCTTCGACGGGCAGGTACTCGATGCCGGGGATGTTGCCGAAGGGCTTGAACTGCGCGGTGCCGTCGACGACGGCTTCGAGCGCGGCGAATGTGTTCTCCTTGGTGACTTTCTTGCCCATGAACTCGCCGGTGTTGAGGATGTAGCAGTCAACGCCGTCTTCGATGAGTTTCTTGAATCTCTCGTAATCCATGGCGAGCGGGTAGGTGCGGAAGGGGTTGGCGTAGCTCTCGATGACGAGGGCGTTGGGATCGACGCCCTTGGCGAGCTGCTCTGCGGTGGTGCGCTTGGTGGCGAGGGTGGCGCCCATGACGGAGGCCAGCGAGGCGCCGGTCAGCTTGAGCATGGGGGGCAGAGTGGGGTCTTTCATCAGCCAGCAGATGGCGTTGAGGGGCTCGTCAATGCGGTCGACGCGGTTGGCCGTCCACAGTCTCGACTTGATGGCGCGTCCGTTGCCGGACCTCACGTCTTCGGTGACGGCCAGCAGCTTGCCGTCGGCGTCTTCGGTGACGCCGCAGTTCTGGACGGTGAGCAGGTACTTGTTGGCGTCGCAGCCGATGGGGTAGTCCTGGAGCTTGTCGAAGTAGGTGGGCTCCATGGCGATGGCGTACTTGTCCTTGACGTTGACGACGAACGCGTCATCGTGCAGGACCATGATGTCATACTTGCCGTCGTGCTTGGCGTGGGTGATGGTGGACTTGCCGCTTCCGGAGAGGCCGAAGACGGCGAGGACGAACTTGCTGCCGTCCTTCTTGGTGAAGCGCTTCAGGCCGCCGTGGCAGGAGGCGTAGCCGTGGCGTGCAGCGGTACCCCAGCCGAGGGTGAGCGTGCCCTTTTTGAGCTCGCCGAAGTAGCGCATGCCGAGGATGGCGGCGCAGTTCTGCTCGGGCGAGAAGAAGGCCAGGCCGAGCGGGAAGTCGGGGTGCGTCCAGTAGGGATCGGCGTAGACGAGGATGTTGCCTTCGCCCTCGATGACGCGCGAGCTGCGGTAGAAAGCGCGCACTTCGGGCGTCATGAACTGGAAGTTGAGCATCCAGTTGAGCAGGTTGTTCTCGAAGCCCTCGGGGATCATCAGCTTGGCGCGGACGGTGAAGTCCTTGTCAAGACCGACGACGGCCTCGGCGGAGTAGAAGGTGCGGAAGCGGGCGCCGTAAACGGCCTCGCGCAGGATCTTGCACAGATCGGCGGTGTTGACGCCGGGAACGCCGACGATGCGGCGGGCAGCCGCGGCGCGGCCGACGATGCCGCCGTCGTTGAAAAGCAGCACATGCGAATCCTTGGGAAGTCCCTGGATCTCCGGCTCGTAGATGGGCATGCCGGTCAGCTCGACGGTGCCGGGGCTGCGGCGGGCCAGCTCGTAGGCTTCTTCAACGCTGCCGACTTTGATCACGTTGTTGCCATAGAACTGCGTCTCGACGATAGTGCGCACGGGCAGGCTGTTGACTTTCTTAAAGACTTCCGGATTGCCGTAATGCTCAAGTTCGACCATTTTGCAAAAAACTCCTCTCGAAGACCGAAAGATTGTTCGCCGCGCCACAATGCGCGGCGTCGTTACTCTTTGTACTGTTTGAGTATAGAACAGGTGGAAAAAAAGTCAATCGAAATTTATAAAGAAATGCAAAAAAACGTTCAGGCGGAATAAAAATCGGAGCGATTCATTCACAGATCAGTATGACGCCAGCAGCGTGCGGAAGTAGTCGGTGAGAAAGTCGATGAACAGGCGCGTCTGGTCGCTGAGCTGATCGCGGTCGTCTGAGGTGATGTAGATATTGCGGTGACAGACGGGGTCAGACAGGTGGATGAGCTTGGCCTTGTCGGTGGCCAGCTTTCCCCAGGTGGCTTCCGGCCACAGCGACACGCCCAGGCCGGCGGCGACGAGCCCGCGGATCGTGCTCGGGTTGTCGCTCTCAAAGCTGGCGTGAGGCGTGAAACCGGCCGATTCAAAAATGTGATCGGCGATCTCGCGCATCGAGGCGCGCTTGCCGAGCATGATGAAGTTCTCGTCGCGCAGTTCTTCGAGCCGGACCGAGTCCTTGAGGGCCAGGTGCGACTGCATGGGCACGGCCAGCAGGATCTCCTCGCTGAGGATGAGCCTGCCGTTCTCCGGCGGCGAGCCGGGCAGGGCGCTGCGCAGACAGAGATCGCACTTGGTGGTGCGGGCGCTCTGGATGATCTGGAAATCGATAAAAGGATGGATGTTCTTGAATCTGAGGAGGATGTCCGGCAGCAGTGACGACGCTGCGAGGACGTTGAAGACGATCGTGGAGCGGGAATGTCCGGCAACGATCTTCAGATCCTGGGACAGGTTGTCGAGGATGCTCATGATCGGCTCGAGCTTGCGCTTCAGCGCCATGCCGGCTTCGTTGAGCTGCACGCGCTTGCCGCGCCGCTGGAACAGCGGCACGTCGAGCTCCTTTTCCAGCGACAGCACGGCCTTGCTGATCGAAGGCTGCGAGATGTACAGTTCCTCCGCCGCCTTGGAAAAGTTCTCATACTTGGCGACGGTCATGAAATACCGCAGATGAAACAGCTCCAAAAGCATCACCTCTTATAGCTAAAATCTATAAACGTATTGTACCGCACCGCAGGCAAAAGCGCAACGTGCCTGCGTGTACAAACGAACAAAAGAGAAAGAATGGCGGGGCCAGCGCGTTTTGTCGGCTTTATCCCAAGCCGCAGTTCATTTTTGCGCTGCAAAAGATGCACCGCAAATGAAGCGCTAAATTTTGCGTTGCATTTGCGGCGCGGAAATGATACGATTGAAGCGAAATACGTTTCAGACAGATGCCCGGAGGAGGAAGTGTCATGCAGTCTCGTGAGAACAGAACGCTGGAATACAAGGAGCGTTTTACGAGCACGTTTCTCAAGACGGTCAGTGCATTTGCCAATTACGGCGGCGGAACGGTCATTTTCGGCGTAGCAGACGACGGCCGCCCTGTTGGTCTGGATGATCCTGAACAGACGTGTCTCGATATAGAAAACAGTATCAACGATAATCTCAGCCCGGTACCTCCCTGTTCATTTGAGCTCGACAGTTCGCGGAAGCTCGTGACACTGAAAGTGGACGAAGGACCGGATAAGCCCTATCTATACAAGGGGAAGGCATGGAGGCGCATCGATACGGCAACGGTCGAAGTCAGCCGTCTTGAGCTGAATCGCCTTATCCTCGAAGGATCGAACCGCAATTATGAGGATTTGCCTGCTTTGAGTGCGGATTTGACATTTCGGGTCTTGGAGGACAAGCTTCGGCAGGCGCTTGGAATCAGTGCACTCTCGCGTGATGTGATGAAGACGCTTGGGCTGTATACGGATGCCGGCGGCAGCAACCGGGCCGCAGAGCTGCTGGCTGACAGCAATGAATTTCCAGGTGTCGATCTGGTTCGTTTCGGCGCTTCCATCGATGAACTGCGCGACCGTGAAGTGCATGAGCACGAATCGGTCCTTTTGCAGTACGACCACGCGCTGGCGCTGTTCCGCAAATATTATCAATATGAGAAGATCGAAGGTTCGGAGCGGACGCTTGCTGAACTGATCCCTGAAAAAGCGTTTCGCGAGGCGCTTGCCAATGCGCTCGTGCATCGTGCGTGGGACGTTCCGGCTGCTGTCCGTGTGGCGATGTATGACGATCGTGTCGAAATCACCTCGCCGGGGGGACTGCCTCCTGGCTTATCAGAAGACGAATATCTGCACAGTCAGATTTCTGTCCTGCGAAATCCACGGCTGGCAAATGTGCTGTTCCGCCTGGGGCTGGTCGAAAAGTTCGGCACAGGCATACGGCGCATTCAAAGCGCGTATGCCGGCTTGCTTGTCAGTCCCGTGTTCAGTGCTTATGCAGAGTCAGTGGCGGTGACGCTCCCGGTTGTGAATGCTCTTCCCGAGCTGGATGGAGATGAACGGCATGTGTACGACGCCCTTTTCAGAGGCCGTATTTTTACCCGGGGTGAGATCGAGCGGGCATCTGGATTCGGCAAAGCAAAACTGCTGCGCGTGCTGACTCGTCTGGAAGAGAAAAAAGTTGTCGAAAGATTGGGCCGCGGGCGAGGAACGAGGTATAGACTCCGCTGAAGAAAATGCAAAAAATGCGCCGCAAATGAAGCGCAAAATTTTGCGTTGCATTTGCGGCGCGGAAATGATCCGTAAAACTTACGGGCGCACCGGTGCATATGGTACAAGAGCAAAAGCGCCTCCGCTGGGGATGGTCTGTTCCCGGCGGAGGTTCTTTTTGCGCTTTTTTGATGATGTATCATCCCCATACCCTGAACGGCTCGGGGCGCAGGCCGATGCTTTCGCACAGGGCTTCGGCCTCGGCGAAGCGGGCGCAGAGGGTGTCGGCGCGGTGGCTGTCGCTGGAGAGCACGACATGGCCGCCTTTTTCGGCGATGCGTCTGAGGATGGGAAGGGCGGGGTAGGGGCGGCTGCGCCAGCCGCGGGAGATGGCGCCTGTGTTGATCTCAAACGGCCGGCCCGTCTTCAGCAGCTCGTCAAGGGCGGCGAAGGCCGCGTCGAGATAGCGCGGGCATTCTTCGTCAAAGAGTTTGTTTCCCTCGTTGAACTTTGTGATGAGGTCGAAGTGTCCGATCAGGTCGGCATGCGTGTGTTCGATCACCGCGGCTTCTTCTTCATAATAGCGTTCGATCAGCGCGTAAAAATCCCCCCTGCAATGTTTCTGCGCCGCATCAAGGAGCAGCTGCGGTTTTTCGTCGACGGGGATGTACTCGTCACCGAATTTCAGATAATGGGTGGAGCCGATGGCGTAATCGAAGCTGTCGGCGGGAAGGTCGGAGAACAGGTCCTGCTCGACGCCGCAGAGGATGGTGATGCGGTCGGCATATCCGGCGCGCAGCGACTCGATCTCGCGCAGATAGCCGGCCGTTTTTTCAGCGCTCATGCAGTAGCTTTCGTCGCACGGGGTATGTGCGTGTCCTGAAAATCCCAGGCGCGTCATGCCCAGTTCAAGGGCGCGCCGCACGATCGTTTCGGCCGTGTCTTTGCCGTCGCACCAGGGGGTGTGGACGTGGAAGTCCTCGAGGATCATGAGGTCATCTTCTCCTGCTTCACCTTGTGGTCGATGACGTGGCGCGAGGCGAGCTCCTTCGTGATGTCGTCGAGGGTGATGCCGGCTTGGACCATCAGGACCATGACGTGATAGGCGAGGTCGGCGATCTCGTAGATGGTCTCTTTTTTGTCCTCGGCCTTGGCGGCGATGATGACTTCGGTGCTCTCCTCGCCGACTTTCTTGAGGATCTTGTCGAGTCCTTTTTCAAAAAGATAGGTCGTGTAGCTGCCTTCCTTCGGCGATGTCCTGCGGCCTTCGATCAGCTTCATCAGCGCGGCGGCACTGAACTGGCCGCTCTCGTCTTCAAGAAGAGGATTTTCGAAGCACGAGGTGGTGCCCAGATGGCAGGCGGGGCCGTCGGGATGCACGCGCACGACGAGCGCGTCTTTGTCGCAGTCGGCCGTGATGGAGACGACGTGCTGGTAATTGCCGCTGGTCTCGCCTTTCAGCCACAGCTCGCTGCGTGAGCGGCTCCAGAAGCAGGTGAGCTTTTTTTCGAGCGTGATGCGCAGGCTTTCGCGGTTCATGTACGCCAGCATGAGCACGCGCTGTGTGTCAGCGTCCACGACGATGGCGGGAATCAGCCCTTTTTCGTCAAATTTCAGTTCGTCGATCGTGACCATGATCTCGTCCTTTACAGCCGCACGGGGATGCCGCATCTAGCCATCTCGGCCTTAAGATCGGCGATCCTGACCTCGCCGAAGTGGAAGATCGAAGCGGCCAGACCGGCGTCGACCTGCGGGATGGCTTTGAACAGATCGATGAAGTGAGCGATGTTTCCCGCACCTCCCGAGGCGATCACGGGCACTTTGACGGCGTCGCAGACGGCGCGCAGCAGCTCGATATCGAAGCCCTGCTTGACGCCGTCTGTGTCGATCGAGTTGACGACTACTTCGCCCGCGCCTTCGCCGACGCAGCGCCTGATCCACTCGATGGCTTCCATGCCGGTGTCGTCGCGGCCTCCGCGCGCGAAGACGTGAAACTGTCCGTTCACACGCTTGATGTCGGCCGAGAGCACCACGCACTGGTCGCCGTACAGTTCCGCCGCCTCGTGGACGAGGGCGGGGTTGCTGATCGCGCCGGTGTTGACCGAAACTTTGTCGGCGCCGCAGGCGAGCACGCGCTCAAAGTCAGCCGTGGAGCTGATGCCGCCGCCGACGGTGAGCGGGATGAAAACGTTGCGCGCCGTCTCGGTGAGGATCTGCGTGAACAGCTTGCGCCCGTCGGAGGAGGCGGTGATGTCGTAAAAGACCAGTTCGTCGGCGCCGCAGGCGCTGTAGTACTTTGCCAGCTCGACGGGGGAGTCCACGTCGTGCAGGCCCTCAAAGTTGACGCCCTTGACGACGCGGCCGTCCTTGACGTCGAGACAGGGGATGATGCGTTTTGTGATCATTGTGCCACCTCGATTGCTTCCTTTAAAGAAATCGCTTTTGTGTAATACGCCTTGCCGACGATCGCACCGTGCAGGCCGAGCGCGCGCAGCCGCCTGATGTCGTCGAGCGCCGACACGCCGCCGGAGGCGATCACGTTTAGTTTCAGCTGCGAGGAAAGTTTTTGATACAGCGCTACGTTTGTGCCGGCCATCATGCCGTCGCGCGAGATGTCGGTGCAGATCAGCGTGCTGATGCCCGCATCCTGCATCCGGCGGCAGAAGTCGAACGCTTCCAGGCCGGAATTTTCCGTCCAGCCCTTCACGGCGACGAAACCGTCGCGGATGTCGACGCCCACGGCGATGTGCTGCCCGAATCTGGCGGCGGCCTTCTCGGCAAAGCCGCTGACTGTTGCCGCGGTGCCGAGAATGACGCGGTCGATCCCCGCGTCGACGTAACGGGAAATCGTTTCGAAGTCGCGGATGCCGCCGCCGACTTCGCAGAACAGTCCGGATGCGGCCTTGACGGCGGCGATGGTCTGAAAGTTGGGCGTGCCGCCGTCGCGAGCTCCTTCCAGGTCGACCATGTGCATGTGCGTCGCGCCCTGAGCGGCGAAATCGCGCGCCACTTCCAGCGGATCGGGACTGTACACGGTGAGCCGGGCATAATCGCCTTTGACGAGCCGCACAGCCTGGCCGCCGTACAGGTCGATCGCCGGATAGATCAGCATGAACCTGTCTCCAGCTCGCAGAACGCGCGCAGGATGTTCAGACCGACGGTCCCGCTCTTTTCGGGGTGGAACTGGCAGCCCATCACGTTGGCCGCCTGCACGCAGGCCGTCAGCTCCGCGCCGTATTCGGTCACGGCCGTGACGACAGGATCACAGCCCATTGCGGCGTAGGAGTGGACGAAATACACGCAGTCGCCTTCTTTGATGTATTTGAACAGGGGCGAGCTCTTGCGGAAGATGAGCGCGTTCCAGCCCATCTGCGGCACTTTCAGCCCCGCGGGGATGACCTCCGAGATCGGGCGCACTTCGCCGTGCAGCAGCCCCAGCCCCTGATGCTCGCCGTACTCATAGCTTTTGTCAAACAGCATCTGCATCCCCAGGCAGATACCCATCACGGGTTTGCCATGCGCGGCTTCGTCCAGCAGCGGCCGGTCAAGGCCGGAGGAGCGCAGCTTTGCGGCCGCATCGCCGAACGCGCCCACGCCGGGCAGGATGATGCGCGAAGCATCGCGGATCTCGGCTTCGTCGGACGTCACGCGCGCTTCGGCGCCGATGGCGGCAAGCGACGATTTGAGCGAGAACAGGTTGCCGACGCCGTAGTCGATAATGGCGATCATTTTACAAAACCCCTTTCGTTGACGGGATCTCATCGGCGCAGACCGCGTCGATGGAAACGGCCTGACGCAGACTGCGCGCTGCCGACTTGAACGCGCCTTCGGCGATGTGGTGCGAGTTCTCCCCGGCCAGCAGGCGGAAATGGAACGCGCACTTGGCCTCGCGCACGAACGCGAGCCAGAACTCCTTCACCAGTTCCGTGTCGAACGTGCCGATCTTTTCCGTCGGGATCGGCAGGTCCCAGCCTAGCACGCCGCGGCCGGACAGGTCGACAGCTGTGAGCACGAGCGCTTCGTCCATTGGCAGCACGCACGAGCCGTAGCGGACGATGCCGCGCCGCTCGCCGAGAGCCTGGGCAAACGCGCTTCCCAGACAGATGCCGATGTCCTCGGCGCTGTGGTGATCGTCGACGTTCGTGTCGCCGCGGCAGGTCACGGTCAGGTCAAAGCGTCCATGCTTCGCCAGCAGCGTCAGCATGTGATCGAGAAAGCCGATGCCGGTGCTGATCTCGCTCTGTCCGCGCCCGTCAAGCTCGATCGTCAGCGCGATGTCGGTCTCCGCCGTGCGGCGGAGAATTTTCGCGCAGCGCATCAGACTTCCTCCAAAATAGCGCGCACGGCGGCGATGAACTGCTCCATCTGCGCCTGCGAGCCGATCGAGATGCGGTTGTACCGCGTCAGCAGCGGCGTGTCGAAGTGGCGCACGAGGAAGCCCCGCTCGCGCAGCCTGGCGCACAGCGCCGTGCCGCTGATTCGCGGATGCGCGGCAAAGACGAAGTTCGTCATGCTGTCGTTCAGCTCAAATCCCAGCTCGCGCAGCTGCTCCGTCGTCCATTCGCGCGTCGCGCATACGGACATGCAGCATTCGCGCGTGTAGGCTTCGTCCTCGAGCGCGCCGATGGCGGCGGCCATCGTCATACTGTTGACATTGTAGGGGTTGGTGGAAAATCTCAGCGTGTTCAAATCGGCGATCAGCGCCGGGCAGGCCATGCCGAAGCCGAGCCGCGCGCCCGCCATCGAGCGGGATTTTGAGAACGTGCGCGTCACGAGCAGATTGCCGTATTTGCGGATCAGCGGCAGGCAGCTTTCGCCGCCAAAGTCGATATAGGCCTCGTCAACGACGACGACGCTGTTCGGATTGCCTGCGACGATGCGCTCGATCTCGCCGACCGGCAGCATCAGCCCCGAGGGCGCATTGGGATTGGCGAGGAAGATCGTCTTGTTCAGGCCGATGTAGTCGTTCACGTCGATCGAAAAATCGGGCCGCAGCGGGATCTCCTCATACGGCACGCCGTTTACGGCCGCGAAGACCTTGTAAAACCCGTAGGTGGCATTGGGAAAGACGGCCGGGTGCTCCGCGTCGCAGAAGGCCATGAAGGCAAAGTTCAAAACCTCGTCCGAGCCGTTCGTGCAGACGATCTCGCTGGTCTCAAGTCCGTACGTCTGCGCGAGCTTTTCGACGAGGCGGCGGCAGTTGGGATCGGAATAAAGATGCAGAGTCCTGGCCGCTTCCGCCGCAGCCGCGATTGCTTTTTGCGAAGGGGGGAACGGCGATTCGTTCGTATTCAGCTTGATGAACGTCCGGCCCTGCGGCTGCTCGCCGGGGACATAAGGGACGAGATCGGCGTATTTGGTGCTGAAAAAGCGGCTCATTGGTCTTCCTCCATTCGGCTCAGGGCGCTCGCGGCGTGTCCCGTCAGTCCTTCCGCGCGCGCGAAGCGGGCGATGTCGGACGCGACGGCGGAAAGCGCCCCGCGCGTGTAATACGTATACTGCGACTTTTTCACGAAATCGTCGACTGACAGCGGGCTGGAAAATCGCGCTGTGCCGCTCGTCGGCAGCGTGTGATTGGGGCCGGCGAAGTAGTCGCCGAGCGCTTCGGGGCAGAAACGCCCGAGGAACACCGAGCCGGCGTGGCGGATGCGGTCCAGCCAGTCGAACGGAGAATCGACGCACAGCTCCAGATGCTCCGGGGCGATCTCGTTAGCGATCTCGATCGCCTGTTCAAGCGACGGCGCGACGATGATCTTGCCGTTGTTTTCGATCGAGGCACGGGCGATCTCCTTGCGCTCCAGAAGCGGCAGCTGACGTTCGATCTCGGCCTGCACGGCGCGGGCCAGTTCGGCCGAATCGGTGACGAGCACCGCCGAGGCCAGCTTGTCGTGCTCCGCCTGCGAGAGCAGGTCGGCGGCACACCAGGCGGCGTTTGTCCTGCCGTCGGCGACGATGAGGATCTCGCTCGGACCGGCGATCATGTCGATGGCTACCTGACCGAAGACCTGGCGCTTGGCCTCGGCGACGAACGCGTTGCCCGGACCGACGATCTTGTCAACACGGGGCACGCTCTCCGTGCCGTAGGCCAGAGCGGCGACGGCCTGAGCACCGCCGGTCTTGAACACGCGGTCGACGCCGGCCACGTGAGCCGCGGCGAGGATGACGGGATTGACAGTCCCGTCCGGACGCGGCGGCGTGGTGATGATCAGCTCGCCCACGCCGGCGATCTTGGCGGGGATCGAATCCATCAGCACGGTCGATGGGTAGGCCGCCGTGCCGCCGGGCACGTAGAGGCCGACGCGGTCGAGCGGGATCACCTTCTGGCCGATGATGATGCCCGGCTGATCGTTGATGATGAAGCTGTTGCGCACCTGGCGCGAGTGGAATCTGCGGATGTTGGCCGCTGCGCGGTTCAGAATGTCCAGCAGGGCGGGATCGACCTGCGAAAGAGCGCTTTCGGTCTCATCCTTTGTAACTTCCAGCGCGTTCAGCTCCGCTTTGTCAAACTTGCGGGCATAATCGCGCAGTGCCGCGTCGCCGCGGGCCCGCACGTCGGCGATGATGTCCGAGACGACGCCGGCCACGTTCGCGGCCGGCTCGAAGCGGGCGAAGATCTCTTCCGAGGGAACTTCGCCGTACTGATAGATCCTGATCATTTCTTTTCCTCCGTCAGAGGCGTCAGGGCCTTCACGATCCCGACGATCTGTTCATTCTTAAACTTGAAGCTCGCCTTGTTGGCGATCAGCCGCGCGCTGATGGGCACCACGGTGTCGATCACGTGCAGGTCGTTCTCCTTCAGCGTCGTTCCCGTCTCGACGATGTCGACGATCACGTCGGAGAGGTCGAGGATCGGGGCCAGCTCTACCGAGCCGTTGATCTGGATGATGTCGATGTCGCGGCCCTGAGCTGCGTAATAGGAGCGCGCGATGTTGACAAACTTGCTGGCGACGCGCAGCGTGCGCTCGGGATTGTCGCGAAAATCGGATTTTGCGGCCACGGCCATGCGGCAGATGCCCGTTTTCAGGTCGAGCAGTTCATACACGTCCGGCTCATGTTCGAGCAGGATGTCCTTGCCCGCCACGCCGATGTCGGCCGCACCGCGCTCGACGTAGATCGCCACATCTGACGGCTTCACCCAGAAATAGCGCACTTTCGTCGCCGGATTTTCGAAGATCAGGCGGCGTCCGGGCTCCAGCACTTCAGGACATTCGTATCCGGCGCGGGCGAACATGGCATAGACCTTTTCGCCCAGGCGGCCTTTCGGCAGCGCCACGTTAAGCATCGCGTCCAATCTCGGCCGCCCCCTTGTCTGTCAGCTTCATCAGCCGGCGGAATTTGAGCCCTTCGGGCAGTTCCTTCTGCGCCGTCACGCGCGCGCCGTCTCTCGAAAGTTCGTTCACGGCCCTGGCGACCCTGGCGGGATCGTCGCTGCGCGAGTAGAGCAGCACCGTGTCGGTGTCGTACTCGCGCGCATCGCCGCCCAGCCGTTCAAGCTGGTCGAGATAAATGGCGAAGCCGATCGCGCCTGCCTGATGCTTCATCTTGCGCATCAGCCGGTCGTACTGCCCGCCGGAAAGCACGCCGGTCGGCACGCCTTCGACGAAACCGCGGAAGACGATGCCGTTGTAGTAGTTCAGATCGTTGACGACGGAGAAGTCGATGCGGAGCATGTCCTCTACATCGGTGTCGGAAAGCGCTGCGATGACAGCTTCGAGCTGAGCGAGCTGCTCGGCCAGCCTGGAACTGCCTGACTGCGCCAGCAAGGCGCGCAGCTTGGGCATCGCCTGTGCTGGGCGGTCACAGAGGGCGACGAGGCTGCGCAATACCGCGGCCTTGTGGGGCTCCACGCCGTTTTGTTCACACAACAGTGCGAGTTCGTGCCCGTTTTTCTCGCTCACGCAGCGGAGCACCCGGGCCCGTGTCGCGTCGGAAAACGAAAAGCCCTCGATGATCGAGCCGACGATGCCAAGATGAGCGATGTCGAGCACACAGCGGGGCGAGATGCGGCGCAGACTTTCAGCCGCCAGCGTGAGCACTTCGCAGATGCAGTACGTGTCGATGGCGCCGATGCACTCCAGCCCGACCTGCATGATCTCCTTGAAGGCGTGCGTCTTCTGCGAGACGCGATAGACGTTTTCGTTGTAAAAAAGCTTCTGCACCACGCCCGGCTCGTCGCGGAAATGGCGGATGATCGAGAGCGTCACGTCCGGCTTGAGCGCCATCAGCCGCCCGTTCGTGTCGGTGAACGTGATCACGCTGTCGCTGACGAGAAAGTCCTTGTTGCGCACGTACAGATCGTATTCCTCGAATTTGCTCATCTTGTAATACGAATAGCCGTAGCGCGAATACAGCGACCGCAGCGCGAACACGGCGCGCTCCTCAAACCTCAGCGCGCTCGCGTCGATGTTCATTCCTCCGCCTCCGGTTCCTTCAGGCGTTCAAGCGCGATCCGGTAACCGCCGCTGCCGTAGTTGAGGCACCGGCTGACGCGGCTTATTGTCGCTGTGCTTACGCTCGTCTCGCGAGTGATCTCCTGATAGTTCTTGCCTTCGTCGAGCATCACCGCCACATCCAGACGCTGCGCCATGTTCTGTACCTCCTTGATCGTGCAGAGGTCTTCGAACAGTGCCGCGCACTCGTCGCGGTCCTTCAGGCTGAGGATGACCGAATAAAGACGGTCGATCGATTTTGAACTGGGATGGATCATGAAAAAGCGCTCCATTTCTCGCGTGGATTTTGTACAGGCGGCATTGTATCGCTTTATCACGATGAAGTCAAGAAGCGCGCTGGGATTTCCGCGCAAAAAACGCGAAAAAAACAGGCGCGCTGTTTCCAGCGTGCCTGTTATGCTTTTATGTGCTGCGGTAGCCTTTCAAAAAGGTCCGAAATGTCACTTTGAAAGCGACCTTTTCCTTACATCCTGCTGATATAACAGCATCAGCAATCGGAGACAAAAGGAGGAAAACAGATGGAGGGCAACGAATTGGTAAATAACAAGGAGCTTTATGAGGGGAAAAATGTGCTTGACCTGACTTCGGCAGAAACAATGCTGAGTCTGTCTGGGCTATCTTCAGCCCAGCAGAGAACACTGACTCAAGACCTGGCGTCGCGTATGATGGCGGCAAAACAAAAGCAGTCTGACCTTTCATTATCCCTTCAGGGAATGAACATGAAGCTGAACACGCTGACGGATACTGCTTCGAAAGCAATAGATGCAGGGATCGACTTCACAGTCAAAAATACGCAGAACGACTGTTCCGGCAAAACAGAGGTCTTGATGGGCAACTCTGCACGTGCTAGATGCGGAACGTTGATTCCAACTCCTTCATTGCAACTTCTGTTGCTGGGCGCCGGTATCGTAGTGTTTTTATACTTGGCGTCGATGTTTTTAACTCGTCCTGGAGGGGCGGTTCAGAGTGAATATTACGATGCTGTCCCATTAAGCTATACCATGAAGCGTTGAGAACTATCTATCTATGAGAAATCATCAAGGAGGAAAAATCCCATGTCTGACCATGATAACGCCCTAATGGCCCCCGATGTACCGCAGATTAACGCGCTTGATCTCTCTGTCGCAGATCAAGTTCTTGATCTCAGTGCTCTTTCCAACGCTCAGGCAGCGGAACTGCGAATGGAGCTGGGGAAAAAGATGATTGAGTTCCAGATGAAAAAGGTCGAATTGACGCGTGATCTGCAAGGTCTGAAATTCAAGCTTGATACTATGACGGAAAGCACGATGAAAGCCAACGATAAAGGGGTTTCGATCACGATCAACCACACGCAGAGCGACGCGACCGGCAAGACTGAAATAGTAATCGGAAATACTCAAAAATCGCGTAGCGGCAGAAAGTTCTTTGGATGCAGCTGGATTCCAATTTTTGCTGGAATTATGTCGACTGTCGCACAGGGTGTATTACTACTGTAGGAGGATACCCATGTCGAGAACATTGAAAATTTCCGTCTCTTCCATGGAAGAGATTCAGCGAGTCATTGACCGCATTGACGAACGACTTGCTGTTTTGAAACTGAACTCTGCGGAAAAGGAAACTCTGAAAGAGCAAGTTCTGACAGTGTTGCAAAACGCCCTGTTCCGTCTCAGCGGCCGCAGCGAAGGACTTGAGCTGCATATGAAAAACGTTGTACTAGCTGGGAGCGGAGCGGTCAAAGTTACTGTTGATTGTCCGAGGAGGAATGTTCTATGCAGGCTGCTGGGACTGTAAGAGTTCGCCGCGGGAATTATTACGCAGCAAAACACATCCGCGAGGCAGAAGAATTTTCCGCGCAGCTCGGCGGTCTGGACGAAGTTGTGAAAAACTACTTTTTTGCGCTCAGCCCTGCCGCGCGTAAGAAAGTGTTTGACGCCTACGGAGCGGCCAACGGAGCGAGCGCGAAAAGTTATGCCGAGTTTGCCTGGCCGCTCTGGAAGGCCAATAAACGCAAAATGTCCGGCACTGTTGCCAAAAGACTTTTTGACTGCATCCCACCGCTGATGCCGGAAGCGGAAAAATATGATCTTGCCCGCCGCATCTGGGATCGGTACGCCCCTCGAACGATGCTGAAACTTCTGATTGGCCCTTGCGCACCGATAGAGAGCGTGCTTGCGTTTGTGTATGGCAAACTGGATGCTGCCGTACAGGATCATTTTATTCCCCAAGCTCTCAAAAACAATTTCCGCTGGCTTGCCGAAAATGACGTTCTTGCCTACGAGCGACTGTTGAACTACTTTGTACATCAGGAAAAGGCTTTAGCTTGTCAGGAAGTCCGCAGTATTGTTCCGCTTCTGCAAAAGCAAAAGCGGGAACATCCTGAGATGACGCAAAAAACGGTGAAAACCGTTTGTGCTGGAGGTAATACTATCGAACTCATTATTGATGGTATGCCGGATTCAAACGTAGTTCGCGAGTGGGTGCCAACACTTTACGAGAAACACGGTTCTTCCTTCTGGATGTGGGTAATCGCAGGCATCCTGCTGCTAATGTTTCTTGCCGGGAAATAAAGACAGATTGAGGGGGCATTTGCAAATGAAAAAGTTCGTAGCAGTCGTTGCGCTGGCGGTCGTTCTGGCCGGATCGCATGTAGAAGCCGCAGAGAATATCGTTATTAAGCGCGGTACAGAAGTCCTTCTGAAAGTCATGGAAAAGATCAAGTCCAACAAAGTCTCGGAGGGACAGACGATTCAGTTCCTTGTTGAGCGGGCGGTTAAAGATCAGAGCGGCTTCACATTGATCGAACATGGCGCTTTTGCTTACGGAACGATCACTCAGGCAGAATCGGCAGGTTTGTTCGGCACCGGAGGCAAAATTGCCTTTTCGATCGATAGCGTTGAGGCTTTTAACGGATTAACAGTCCCGCTCACGGGCAGCAAGGACAATGTTGGCTCAAACAGTACCGGTGCTGTCGTTGCAAGCACGCTGCTGATCTCGCCATTGGCGCTTTTCTTCCGTGGAACGAACGCTGTTATCCAGCCCGGAACGATCGTTCGCGCCTATGTCGCGAAGACGACCGTGCTATCCGGCGACGCCGAAGTGGTTCCCGGCCGCTTCAGCGGGAAAAACGAAGTCGATCAGAAACTGAACGATCTGCTAGACAAGCTGGAACGGAAAAAGGCTGCCCGCGGCGAATAATATGGCCTTTTAAGATAGTTTGAGTCGACGTATTCAATGAGATCAACATGGATTTCTTCATTTCGTGTATCTTTTTTGCACTCTCGCTGATTATTGGCACTCTGGGTTGCTGTCAGATCATCGGATTTTTCCGTTATCCAAACGCAATTGGCAGCAATCTGTTCATCACTTTTGCTGTTTGGATGGCAATCCTTGCGCTTTGCTACTTTGGCGTCAAAGCCGTATTCCCCGCGCGGCTTTCCGCCTGGCGGCTGGGAATGAGTCTTGCGTTTCTCAAAGTCCTTTTGCGCGCAAAAGTTGTATGAACGGCGCTGCTCTTTGTCTCTGGTATGTTTTCGTCCGGCACCGTCTGTTGTAAAATAAACGAAAAGATGCGCAAGACAAGTTAAAGCGTAAAAACATTTTAGCTATAAAATAGGAAGGAATCGCCATGTTTTTGCTAACCATCCCTCTGATTACAGGAATCCTTGTCATCTTTCAGCAAGGAATTCTTGGGCAAAACGTCGCATATACGGCTGTGTTCTCGATTGCCTGCTTCTGCCTGTATGACATCATGTTCAGCCTTCGGGATGGTTTTGTTAGACTGAGAGAGGTTATGAGGTCTGGAAAAGGCAGCCTGTCCGGCGTATACAAAATCGTACTTCACGCTGTAATGCTGGTCAGCTTGCTCTTCATTGCCTGGCAGCAGATCATCCTTTTGCGTTCGCCTATTTTTAACAGTGAAGTTCTTGCAAAGACGTTGGCCAATGAACCATGGGAGCTGGCAAGTACGCTGATTTCTGCTGTTTGGGTGACCTGGCTCTTTTATAGAACCTTTGTTTGCACGAATAATAAAGCGTTAGGAGATATCCCTCATTCGCGCAATGTCTTTTCCGTATTATCGACGCATTCTTCTGACAGCGCTTCGTCAGTTCCTTGGAGAAGTGAAGACAGTTTTATAGACTATCTAAAGGAAGCATGGCGCAAGTGGCAGCATGAGTCGCAGAAGACGCAGCTCCCGGATACTCGCGGGCAGTTCCATGGACAGCGCTATTTTTCGCTTTACAGTGACGAGCTTGTGAAGATCTTTCGCGGCGAATACACTGTTTTCACGTTGTTCTGGATTTATGGCGCTGGCGTCGGCAGCGTTTTCTGGGGTACAACTGTAATCTTATTCCGTGGCCTTTTAACGTTGCCGGCCGACGTAGAGCAGAACCAAATCCTTTTTGCTACAGTGCCGTTTTTGGTTGGTTGTTATGTCAGCTATATGGTGATTCTGCTGGTGGGATTGCTGCGCGCCGGCTGGCGTAATGAAAGGAAGAACTCGGGGATTTTCGGTGCTCTCCTCGCTACCTTTGTTGTTTACGCAAGCGTACGTGTTGGTTTCGGAACGGAGCTGGGCAACTATATAAAGCAGCTCTGTATTGGCGGCCTCTTGTTTTTTTCAGTTTTGTCATTGCGTTTGTATGATGACAGTCGATTTAACCAGGCTGTGAGCATTGAAAACACCTACTCGTCGCAAACTTCACTAATAGAGCCTGTTGTCAAATTCGTTAAAAATTTAATTCTAGGCAACATCCCTTTATGGAAAACATACTGGCTTTGTCGTAGTGTCACCTATGTCATGGCAGTTTGGCTTACCTTTCCTGTGATTACGTTGCTGCAAGAAATGCATAAAAGTGCGAGAACATTGACCAGCTATTATTGTATATACGCACTATTATCTGCTGTCTTTGCTTTAAAGTTTGCTCTATTTTTTGTCGCTGATTGGGCTGTCGTTCAATCGTGTGCTAGACAATCCACACAATCTCTCTGCTCTTGGCTCGCTATGTTGATGGTGTCACGTGATAGCGCGATTAATATATGGGAGTTGTATGAGAGCTATTTTGTATTGCGCTCACAATGGAAACTGTGCTTGATATTCATGTCTCACCATTTTATTTGCACTGTTCTGTTAATTAGTGTATTTGTGAAATACTTGCAAAATGAGTGGGATAAGAATATAACAAAGAAATTCTGTACATATCTCACTGTGTTTATTGTTTGCGTTCTCATATTATGCGGGATTAATGCGTTCTTACAAAAGACAACTTTTGCTTGGAACTTTTATGTTAATTTTTCATACGTTGACGGGATGTTGAGTTGTTGCGTGGGAGCTGTCTTTATTGTTACGAGCGGTTTTGCTGTACCGTGCCGACTACCAGAGAAATGTGCTTTTGGAAAACGTTTAGGAGGGCGGATGCTTCGATTCTGGAATGGAGAATATTCAGCTAAGGCTCTTTTTTGGAAACTTGGTGCTTTTTTTCTTCCTGTATGGAGTTTTTCCATCAACGTAATTTTGCTCAATGCTGGTGTATTACTGCCTCCTTATGGTAGTCAAGTTACTTTGGCGCGAGTATGGTTTGTTTTAGTTGTCTTTGTCAGTGCATTTGTTCACGCGGTTGTCTGTCATGGAACGCTAATTGCAGCTCGTCGAGAGAAGTTGTCCAAACTGGAAGTGTTTCTGGTGTGTTCTTATTTGCTTGTTATGGCTGAGGTTGGACTGTATTTGCCCTTCTTCGACGCGAACCATTTGAACGTATTGAGAAAACAAGCTCCTCTGATGATTCCATTTTCTGTACAGGTAGTTTTGCTTCTTGCTGTACCCCTCGCGTGTGCTTGCGCGTTTATTCGACGTGTTCCCCGGTCGGGCGAGGCATCTGCGACGGAAAAATGTGATACCTCAAAAAACACTTGTTTTGCAGCATTATGCGATCTGTTTATGCGCTGGTTCAATGGACATTTGACGACGGGAGTTTCTTTTTGGATCTTCACAGCAGGTGTCGAAATTACGATGTATATGTTAGCAGAAACATTTTTCAAGGGAGTTATGGAGAGTAATGCTCAAGGGACGGTCTGTACTTACGTCACGCTATTCTGTACATTTTTCACTCTGACGATCGGCATTGGTTATCCGATTGCTGCCACGCTGGCCCTAATTCGTTCAGTTCGGCTTCACAAACCGCGGAAAGAGCTGGGGCTGATTGCATATGCCCTGTCGCTGGGGGCGATGTTCTTTTGGGCTTTGAAGACGTGGACGTACTTAAGCCAGACGATTGAACAGCTAAACCCAGTTCAACTCTTATCATTCCACGGCGCTGCTGCTATGGTTGTCGCCCTCTCGCTGTTAAATCTCAATAGCTCCCGTCTTTGGGCAGCGCTGTGCGGCGGTTTAATTGTGGTTGTCCTGGCATATGATCTGTTCTTCATTCCTAATCTCATAGAAGAAACTTGGTTCCCTGACAATCCCACGGCGAAGCTCGTAGTATCCTACTGGACGTCGTTATTTTTTATTGTTGATTGGCTCTTTTCGGTTATATGGTTCCGGCAGATTGTCAGGCTATCGTCATTAAATACAGCTGACCGCGATCTGGGGTTCATAGTCCGCTTGTTGTGCGGCGTATTTTGTATTGTAAGATCTTCATATTTCAGTCGTGGCGGGCGTATGGTGCTACTCGTTAGCGTTTTTCTAATTTTCTTTTATTTTGATGAAAAATGGAACCGTGTGCGCATAAAGAAATACTACCAGTGAGGTGTCATCATGCCTTTGCACATGCTCTCAGATCAAAGCAAAGCTTTTGAATCAGATGTCAGGGTTGTTTCTGTTGCTCGGGAAGAGTGTTCACTTCTTTCTCCTGGGGAATCAGAACTTGCTTCTGCATCATTTTGGGATGCGTCCAAATATGTCATCAGGACGTTGCCGCCAACCTGGCGCGGTGGTATGGCAGAGGAAGAGAACGAACTGCGAGGCTGTTATCGTTCATTACTGGCACTTGTCTACGAAAGCGGCTTCAAAAGTGTTGAAATTCCCGTGCTTGGACTGGCACAAAATAGCTTTCCAAAAGTACTCGCCCTGCGCATTGCCGGAGAGGAAATCTATGCTTTTCTTGAAGAGGAAGCGCATTCGCACATTAACGTGTGGCTGATCCTTCCCGGCCAGAAAACAACGAGACCATTGCAGCAAGCCAGCTCTTCTGTTTCTATGCTCAATCTTTCGAACGAATCGTATGAGGAAGCTTTACAACCCGACCGTGATGTTGACGACTTTATTCGGCGTATTCGCAGTGAGAAAGAAAACTTTCATGATATGCTTTTTCGGCTGATCTGGGACGGTGAAACTTCGGCGAGCCGGCGTAAAACGCGTGAAGTTGCGGTATACAGGAGTATTTTTATGAGCCGTCAGCAGTTTTACAAATTGCGAGCGCCTGATTACACTCCAAGCAAAGAGACGATCTTATGGCTGGCCATAGCGCTGAAGCTGACGCCTGAGGAGACTCATGAACTTCTGAACACGGCGGGGTATACGTTTTGCCGTTGGAAAGACTTCGACCTTATCGTGCTGTATTTTATCAGCAAAGGCATTTACGACATTATGCTCATCAATGAGATGCTGTGTTCTTACGGTCAGAAGACGTTTTTGTTGTGCTGAAAGGAGGAATTGTGCTTGAGGTGGCGCAAACTTTTATTTCTCGTCCTTGCTGTTGCGACCCTTACCGCTACGTGCTTTGCCACTGTATGGCATAAACACGAGACAAGTGAAAGTGCGGAAGCACTTGCACAGCTTCCATGGCGGGGAAATGTGATGGGGATGGGACGTTTGCCGGATTCTCTGCCGCAACATGAGATCGACGAGCTGGCAGAGTTGTCACGATTTTCGGTTAAATTAGCGGGGAAGCGTATCGGTACTCGTAGACTGTCCTTTGCTGCGCTTGAAGAAACATATCTGCGTATTCTCATTGCTCAGAAAACATTGACAGAACAGCGAGCATTTGAGTTATGGCGCAGCCTTCACGGTGTCGAAGGTTTCCGTACGACATTACGTAAAATCTCCAGTTCCAACGTTGCTCAGCGTAAAGGTCATATGTACGAGCTGGAACTTGCAGAAGCGGCGCGACTGTACAAATTTCAGCCCCGTGCCGTGGGGAAAAAGTTTGACGACGGTGTCAAGCGGGGCAGAACCGATCTTGATGTGTGGCTGAAGGATGGCCGGATTAATATTTTCATCCAAGCGAAAAACTATGAAAACGTAAGTTTTTCCTCTCTGCCGCAGTTTCGTGCGGACATGAATTCACTGAAAGCTCTGGGACAGGGAATGCGCGTTTTTGCCTTGCATAATCTCCCTCGAAACGTGCATGTTAGGCGTGCTCTTGAACTTGCAGCTGAGCAGCGGGGTGTCACGCTCCTATACGGTAAAGCGGAAGAAATCATGAAGCAACTCCGAGGCATTTTGGCAGCTTAAACTTAAAAAACACAGGGGCTGACTCGATTGGCGAAATCGGATCAGCCCCTGTGTTTTCATTTATAGTTTGATCGAAGTTATTTGCGGCCCAGTCCCCATTTTGCTCTAAGAGCGTCGAGCGAGCCGTCGGCTTCCATCGCGTTGAGCGCTCCGTCAAGCCGGGCTTTCAGTGCCGTGTCGTCAAGGCGGACGGCCAGGGCTTTGCCTGCTCCTGTGAGGCGGAACGATTCGCCGCGCGTGATCTTGCCTTTAAAGGCGGGCAGTTCCATGATCTTTTCGGCGACGGGCACGTCCATCAGCGTGAAGTCGGTGCGGCCCGTGACGATGTCCCAAACGCATTCCTCGATCTTGGCGAACGTCTTGATCGAAAAGCCGCCGGCCTCCGCTTTGGGGGTGAGGAACACGTCCTGAGTGGTCCCCACGGGCACGGCGCCGCGCAGGCCGCGCAGATCCTCCAGTTTGTTCACCGTGTGCGACGGCGCGGTGACGAAGGCGGCCATCGTCGGCACGTACGGCTCGGTGAACAGCACGCGCCGGGCGCGGATGGGCGTGGCGCTCATGCCTGCAGCGATCACGTCGGCGCGGTTGGTGACCAGCGAGGGGATGACCATGTCATAATGGCCCGTGTCGAGCCATTCGATTTTCTCGCCCAGACGTGCGCCGATGGCTTCCATCAGGTCCTTGTCAAAACCGTCGAGGTGCCCCTTTTCGTTGATGAACTCATACGGCGGATATGTACTCGCTGTGGCAACGCGCAGCGCCGCGAACGCGCCCTGCGAAACGAGAAGCAGGGCCGCAAGCGCCAAAGCGAATTTTTTCATCGATACGACCTCCATCAAAAAAGTATACGCGCTGAAAAATTTCGTTTTCTGTGGAACAAAAACGAAAAAAATTCGCGCTCATTTTTTATGAGAATTTTTTCCTGTCGCGCATTATAAGCCAAAAAAAATCGCCATGCAATAGGAATATTGTATGGCGAACAATGTTTTTGTGGGGGGCGCGTTCATTCCTTCAGCAGACGGGACAGGATGTGCAGACCGCGGATCAGCTCTTCGTCCGATTTTGGTGTGCAGAAAGCAACCCGCGCTGCTCGCGCCGGCGGCGTCTTTCCGGCGGTGAAGCGCTCGGCTGCGAGGACGCCCACGCCGCGTTCCAGCGCCAGCCGCTCAAACTGCACGCTCGTGTACTTTTCCGGCAGCGAGAGCCAGCGGTAGATGTCGGCGTCGCCGCCTGCGCAGACGGAATCCGGCAGAAATTCGCGCACGACGGCGCTGCGGCGAGCTGTCTCTGCCCTGTGAGCGGCCGTGATCCCTTCAAACTGGCCTGAGGCGATGACGCGCGCGCCGAGCTCCGCCATCAGCGGCACCACGCCGACGTTTAAACTGTACAGCGCGTCGGACACGCGGGCCTTGCACGCCTCTGGAGACGACAGGCAGGCCGCGCGCATTCCCGGGGCGATCACCTTTGACAGCGTGGCGATGTACAGGCTGCGCTCGGGCGCAAAATCAGCCACGGCGCGCGCGCCGCCGTGCATCAGCTGATACGTCCCGTCCTCGATCAGCAGCGCGTCGGCTTCGCACAGCACGCGGGCGATCTCGCGGCGATTCTCTTCGGGCATCGTCGCCGTGGTGGGATTGTGGCAGGCGGAGATCAGATACGCGCCGGTGATCTTTTCCGTGCGGCAGACGCGTGCCAGGTCAGCAGGGTCCATGCCCTGCGCCCCCGTCCGCACCGGGACGAGCTTGACGCCGAACATTGCCGCCGCCGACCTGACGCCGGGATACGTGTGATCGTCCACAGCCAGCTTGCCCCCGCGCGGGAACAGCGATGCGAGGATCGCCGACAGCGCGTTCTGGCCGCCGTTTGCAAACAGGATGCGGTCGCGGTGCGTGGCGTGACCGCACAGCTCCATCAGCTTCACCGCCGCGTCCTTCTGCCACTCGTCCTCGCCCTGGGCGTGAAAGCTGAACAGCGCGTCGGCCTCGCCGCTCTTGAACAGCTCCGAAGCCATCTGTGCCAGCACATGATTGGCCGAGTCATCCGGCAGAGCCTGAGCCATGTCGATGACGCGCTTCCCCCGGGGCCGTTGCAGCAGCTCACGCCCCGTGAGCGCACTGTACGCCACGAACGTGCCGCTGCCCACTGTGGCCGACAGCAATCCTTTCAGCTCGCACAGCTTGAACGCCTTCGACACCGTGCTCACGTTCACGCCCAGCGTATCGGCCAGCTCGCGCTGCGGAGGCAGCTTCGCGCCCGGACGCAGGACGCCCGCGGCAATATCGCGCTCAAGACACGATGCCAGCTCCAGATACAGCGACCGTTTCGAGCGGTCAAATTCCGGCCGCCACGAAAGCGCCGCGCCATTTTGCCCAACAGCCTGCATCATCCTCACCTCGCCAGACAATTATAAAAGAATACGGCGTGCGAGTCCAGAAGATCAGACTTCATCATACATGTCATCCAGTGTTGTGAGCAAAAGCGACGAATCACTTTCAGCCCTCTGGCGGAGTTCGGCAGAAAAACCGCTTTTGGAAAAAAGCGCGTAATAGCGGCTGGTGAACGAATAGAGACACCCGGCCTTTTCCTTCAGAGCGTTCAGCACCTCAATACCCGTCAGCTCGTTTCTGAACTTGCACTCTCCGAACAGCGCCGCATCGCCATGCCCGTCTGTGGCGACGATGTCGATCTCGGCCTGCTTGCGCCTTTTGACGTCCGTGCCCCACCATGAACCCATATTGGCAATCACGAACGGCGTCTTGCGTGCCTTGCTCCGCTTAGTCAGCCACGACTGACACATCGACTCGAAAACATGCCCCATCCAGCGCGGCATTTCCCGTGCGACAAACTCGTCGTACAAATATTCCGATTCGTCCGTCTGCGTCAGGTAAATATGAGGCATTACAAATTGATACCAAAACTGAAACATCCCGTCGGCAAAGCTGTAATACGTCTTTTTTGTGTTTTTCTCCTCCGTGATTGGAGAATTCCGGCGCAGAATGCCCAGAGACAGCAAATTCCGAATCGTCACGGCGACCGCACCGGTATCTTTTCTGACCGCCGTTGCCACCTCGTTCATTCGAGAAGCCCCTCTGGCGATCGCCTCGATGACCGCATTGTACGAAGCTGGCTCGCGCAGCTCCTGCTTGAGCAAATTGGAAGGTTCTTCAAAAAGATAGCCGTCCGGACGCAAAAACAGGTCGATCACATTCTCGCGCAGACTTTTGCCTGTGTCGAACAGTTCCAGATAGCGCGGCACTCCGCCGGTCATTCCATATACCGCTGCTTGGTCAGCATGGCTGTACGACGGAACAAAGCGCGCCGAATCCAGGTAATCCAGCGGCATGACCAGCATCTGACCTGTACGCCGGCCGTAAAGCGGACTTTTGTAGCCAAGCACCTGTCGTTCCATAAAGCTCATCGACGAGCCGCAGAGGATCAGCATCATATTTGTCTGCGAAAATTCATCATCGATAAAGTTTTGAAGAATAGATGAAATCCCCGGTTCGCCGGCAGCCAGATACGGATATTCGTCGATCGCCAGGATCAGCTTGTTCTTTTTTGCCTGCGCGCAGGCATAGGAGAATGCTGCCTGAAAACTGGCAAACGGAGGCAGCTCCAGCTCTGTCGCGCCTGCAGCGCGGTAAAGCGCCTCGCTGAACTGCTCAAGATTTTTTTCTGCCGAAGATTCGATGCCACAAAAGTACACCGCATTTTTCCCCTGCAAAAACTGGCGGATCAGACGCGTTTTTCCTACCCGCCGCCGCCCGTAGACGACCATCATCTGAAAAGAATCCAGCTTGTAGCAGCGCTCAAGAGTCTCAAGTTCCCGTTCGCGGCCGATGAACATCTGCACACGCCTCCTTTGCTAGAACATGAATTACTAAATCGTAATTTAGTATATCGTGATTTAGTAATTTGCGCAATAGGCAGAGGTATCCTGATAGAAAGGCTTTATTAAAACTAAAAACTGCTTCTTGACCCTTTGGGAGTTTTTGTATATAACAAATAGAAAAGGCTGACAGAGTTTCTCTTACATTCACAATCAGTATAACACTTGAACAGGAGTAAGCAAAAAATGATTCCACTGGCGCATGTGAAGCAGAATAGTGATGGCAGCTGGGCAGAACAGACTGTAGAGGCGCATTTGAATGCTGTCGGACAATTAGCTTATGAATTTGCTAAACCATTTGGCGCAGAAAAATGGGCTCGAATCGCAGGAGTTCTGCATGATCTAGGCAAGATCGATCCCAGCTGGCAGTCGTATTTGATGCGAAGCAGCGGCTGTACAGCGGGACAAAAGTTCGTTCTCGATGGTGATGAAAATCAGCGCCCCAATCATAGTGAGAGCGGGGCCATTGTGGCTTTTGAAGGAATATGCTCTAATGTCTCTTCAATGAAGGTCGCGTCGATTTGTGGGCTTGCGCTTGCTTACGCGATCGCCGGGCACCATGCCGGTCTTGTGGATTGGCGCGGCGACGGTGATTCGGCGCTCTTGGAACGTCTTAAAAGAGCGATGGAGAGGCAGAAGACTCGTCCGCTGGAAAAGTTTATTGGCGAAGACGACACAAGAATTCTCTTTAATAAAAAAATGCTTCATTGCCCTGACGATCTGCCGGTTTCATTTTTAGGGCTTGACGATAATAACGAATATATAAAGGAAAGCGAGCATTTTCATTTGTGGGTGCGTATGCTGTTTTCATGCCTGGTCGATGCTGATTTTCTCGACACCGAAGCGTTTATGCAACCCGGAAATGCCAAACAGCGAGGCGGTTATGCCGCCCTGAACGAGATCGGAAAAGCGTTCGGCAGCTATATGACAGATCTTCAGAAAAATGCTCCATTCAAAACTGTGAACAAGCTCCGCAGAGAGGTCTTTGATGATTGTCTTTCCTCGGCGGAGCTTGAACCGGGCTTTTTCTCGCTGACTGTTCCGACCGGGGGCGGAAAGACATTCGCTTCGTTCGCTTTTGCCCTCAAACATGCCCTCAAGTGGCATAAGCGCCGTATTATCATCGCCATCCCGTATACGAGCATCATCGAGCAGACCGCAGATGCGCTCAAAACGGCTTTAGGCGACGAGTTGGCGGAAAGCGTTCTGGAACATCATACTAATCTTGACCCGCAAAAGGAAACACAGCGAACACGATTAACCTCTGAAAACTGGGATGCTCCTGTCGTCGTCACCACGAACGTGCAGCTGCTCGAATCGCTCCTTGGCAGCACACCTTCACGCTGCCGCAAATTGCATAACATTGCCGGCAGTGTGATCGTGCTCGATGAAGCGCAGATGCTGCCGCTCGAACACTACCGGCCGGCGCTTTCGGTATTGAAGACCCTAGTCAAGCATTTTGGCGTGACTATCGTGCTGTGTACGGCTACTCAGCCGGCCCTCAACAGGGATTTTGGCGAAGGGGAGAACAAATTTGACGGTCTTCCTGACGCACGTGAGATCGTTCGCGATGTGCCGAGGATCTTCTCTGCCCTGAAAAGAGTAGAGCGGCAGGATCGTTATGATCTGCGCGTGCCGATCGGCTGGGGCAAACTGGCTGAAGATCTGGTTGCCGAACCGCGTGCACTGGCAGTCGTCAATACTCGCCGGGCTTGTCGTGAACTGTATAACGAACTGAAAAAACTGCGGCATGAAAATTTGTTCCATCTTTCTGCGGCGATGTGCCCCGAACACCGCTCTGAACGCATTGCTCAGATCAAAGCGCTGTTGGACCCAAAAAACGTGAGCGACATCCTCGTCGTCAGCACCCAGTTGATCGAAGCGGGCGTCGATCTTGATTTTCCAGCGGTATACCGTGCCATGTGCGGGCTTGATTCAGCGGTGCAGGCTGCAGGACGCTGCAACCGCGAAGGCAAAATGGACACATTTGGGCGCCTTTATCTTTTTACACCTGAGAACTCGTCTCCGCCGGGCCTTTTGCGCAAAGGAGAGGAGACACTGCATTCGATGTTGCTCAATGATCCGAAGCTTGACATATTTGACCGGAAGGCGATTCGGCGATACTTTGAAAATTACTACGCTATAGCGGGGAACTTTGATAAAGCGGATTTCTATACCTTGCTGCTGAAGAACGCATTGAAGTTTGAGTTTCAGTTCCGAACTTTTGATGAGAATTTTCGAGTGGTGGACAACGCTGATTCCATTCCTGTGTTCGTCGCGTATAAAAGAGGAAAAGAACTTATAGAGCAGCTATGTTCGCAAAATGCTGACAGGGGACTGTTGCGCTGTTTGCAAAGGTACACCGTCACTGTCGGGAAAAAGTATGCTGAAAAACTGCTTGAACGTGGATTGATCGCGCAGACTTCGGAGGAGGGTTTTTATTATCAGACGCTGCCTGAACTTTATAACGATGAATATGGTATTGATCTCGATTTTGCCGAAGGTAGTGCGGCAGGCGTGTACTTCAGCGTTTAGGTAATGTTTTCAAGGAGGTGCTTTATCTCGTGGAATATACAAATGAAGAATTTTGCATCGAAGTGCGCGGTGATTTTGCGTGCTTTACCAGGCCTGAGCTGAAGGTGGAGCGCGTGAGCTATGACGTGATCACACCCTCGGCAGCGCGTGGTATTTTTACGGCAATCTTCTGGAAGCCGGCGATCCGCTGGCGCATGAAGAAGATCGAAGTTCTGAATCCGATCAAGTGGTTTTCTATTAAGCGCAACGAAGTCGGCGCGGTGATGAGCCCGAAATCTTCAGGTATCTTTATCGATGAAGTTGATAACAATAATAAATTAAAATGGCGACAGCAGAAAGCCGGCATGATCCTACGTGATGTTGCCTATCGGCTTTACGCCGAGCTGGAATTCATCCCTCCGTCCAAACGGCCTAAAATCTATGAAGAGCTGCCTGTATCGATCAAAGAGCGCGAGGAAGAACGCCGGCTTCGCGGCGATGAAAACCCCGGCAAATACAACGCGATCTTTTTGCGTCGCATGGAAAAAGGCCAGTTTTTCAACAGACCTTATCTTGGCTGTCGCGAATTTTCGTGTTCTTCTCTCAAAATTGTGCAAGACCCGGAAACGGAAAGCACCCAACCGATTGCCGAAAATAAGGACTTCGGCATCATGCTCTACGACATGGATTTTACCGATCCGCACAATCCGCAGCCGATGTTCTTCCGGGCCACTATGAGACAGGGCGTAATCGATCTGCCGCCGCTTGAAAGCGAGGCGATCCTGCGATGATTTTGCAAGCGCTGTATCAGTACCAGAAAAGGCAGGAAGCGCTGGGGCGTGGCCAGAAACCCGGCTGTGCCGAGGAAGAGCTGAAATTCCTCATTGAGATAGCCGAGGACGGAACATTCCTTCAACTCAGGGACTTGCGGGAGAATAAAAAGGGAAAAATATACACGCTGCCCCAAGCAGAGATCCGTTCTGGCAAAAAGTCATATGAAAGGCCCTGTCTGCTTTGGGACAGCATTGATTTTGTGCTGGGGCATCCTAAGTCCTCTTCACAGACCGATCGAGAAACTGCAGAGAATAAACTGAAATATTTCACAGCCCGCGTGTTCAAAACAGCTGAACAGATGAAAGGCATGGCAACAGCGAAGGTCCTAGAAGCGGTCGTTGCCTTTTATAAACGCGGCGAAAAGGAACGAGTTACAGATGATCCTTTGTGGAAGGAATGCAGCTCCGTTCCTGGATGTAAAATGTCGTTTTGTGTTGCTGGTGATCCCCGGCCCGTTGCTGCGCTGGAAGATATACTCGACCTAGCAGGGCAGAAGAAAGAAGTAGGCGACATCCCTCTTGGGCGTTGTCTGATAACTGGAGAAAAAGCCCCCCTTGCGGTGTTGCATCCGCAGACACCTATCCCCGGAGGTCAGGCGACAGGAAAGCTTATCGGTTTTCAGAAGAATTCCGGTTACGATTCGTACTATAAAGAACAGGGACTGAATGCACCGGTTTCCCAGACTGCGGCTTTTGAGTACGGCACGGCGCTTAATACGCTAATTAAGTCAAAAACAAATTCATTCTATCTGACCGGTGATACCTATGTGTTCTGGGCTTTGCCTCCTGATCAGCAGGAGAAGCCGGCAGAGCATGAACAGAATAATTTTGAGACGCTTCTTCTGGGAGCGATGGTCGGTTTAGGGCAAAAGGATGATCCAAACGAAGGTACCGAAAAAGTGCGGGTATTTTTTGACAATCTGCGCAAGGGCAAGGATTTCACGGCCGAAAAGGGGAGTTTTTACTTGCTTGGCTTGTCGCCGAACTCTGCACGTATCGCTGTAAGACTCTGGAAAACAGGGACGATCGGCGAGTTTAAACGGAATCTTTCACTGCACCTAAACGACTGTGACAACATCGGTTACAACAAACAGCATAAATCGTTCCCCCTGGTCCAGTATCTGCGTTCGATTACGCTGGATGGGCGCCTTGATAAGCTGCCGCCGAGTCTGGCAGGGACGTTGCTTGAAAGTGTTATCAGTGGGGCGCCGTATCCTATGACTCTGTATCAGCGAGTCATAGGGCGAATCAGAGCTGAACGTCGTGTGCGCGACGAATGGGCCTGTTTGATAAAGGGCAGCCTCATCCGTTGGGGAAGAAAGAATTTATATGGCCTTGGAAAGGAGAATTTTGGAGTGATATATGATCCCAAGATCAATAATCAGGGGTATGTGCTTGGCAGTCTCTTTGCTGTGCTCGAAAAAATTCAGACTGATGCTATGCCCGGCATCAATACGACGATTGGCGATCGTTTTTACGGTGCGGCTTCATCGACGCCTGCAGTTGTGTTTCCTCATCTTTTGAGGATGAAGCGGTATCACATGAAAAGCCTAAATGTCGGCGCTCAGGTCTCTTATGATAAATTGATACAGGCTATCCTTTCAGATTTTGGTGAGCGTTTCCCTGTTCATCTTGATGTGATCCAGCAGGGCGCGTTTGCTCTAGGTTATTATCATCAGCGTCAAAAACTGTATACCAAAAAAGATACCACAGACGAAAATGCCCCAATGGGCAATAAAGAGAACTAAACTTAAGTTAGGAGGAATTATTGATGTCAGAAATTAAAAATCGTTATGAATTTGAACTTCTGTTTGATGTACAGGACGGCAATCCCAACGGAGATCCAGATCTCGGCAACCAACCGCGTATGGACCTTGAGACTGGGTACGGGCTTGTTACTGATGTATGCCTAAAGAGAAAGGTCCGCAATTATGTCGCGCTGACGCACGGAGAAAAAGCGGGCTATGACATTTTCGTCAAAGAGAAGGCCGTCTTGAACACGCTGATTGCCGCGGAATGGGACAACGCGGCAGGAGGGAGAAAGCCTGACGAAGTGAAAAAGGCCAAAGAATCACAAAAAGTAGAGTTGGCTGCGCGTAAACTGTTGTGTGAGAAATATTTCGATGTCCGTGCATTCGGTGCCGTGCTCAGCACGGGGGACAAAGGGGCAGGCCAGGTCCGCGGACCTCTTCAGCTGACGTTCTCACGTTCATTTGACCCCATTGTTGTCGCCGAGCACAGCATCACCCGTATGGCAGTCACTAATGAAAAGGACGAAGAGAAAGAGCGCACGATGGGGCGCAAATATACCATCCCTTACGCGCTTTACGCCGCACGCGGATTCGTTTCTCCCCAGCTTGCTGCGCAGACGGGATTTTCTCAGGAAGACCTTGAGCTGTTTTGGGAATCGCTTCTCAATATGTTTGAATTTGACCGTTCTGCGGCCCGTGGGCTGATGACGACGCGTCATCTTGTTATCTTTAAGCATAAGACGGTGCTTGGCAGTGCTTCTGCCGAAAGTCTGTTCGAGCGTATCGCCTGCACTCGCCGGGATGGTGTTGATGTGCCGAGAAAGTTTTATGACTACGTGGTAACGCTCGATGGCATGCCGTTGACGGAAACTAAAATGATTGTCGAGGTCGGCTAAAGATTGGCCGACGACTATATCCTCATTTCCGGCCTGCAGCACCTCCTGTTCTGTCCTCGGCAGTGGGCTCTTATCCACATTGACCGGCAGTGGCGGGAAAATTTTTTTACAGCACAGGGACGCGTGCTGCACGAAAAAGTGCATTCAGAGCAGAGTGAGAGCCGCCCCGGGCTTATTACTGCCCGGGGACTGGCCTTGCGCTGTGAACGGCTGATGATCTGCGGCGTTGCTGATGCAGTCGAGTTTCATCGGAGTGAAAACGGCATCCTGCTGCCCGGTCGAAAAGGACGGTGGAGTCCGTTTCCTGTGGAATTCAAAAATGGCCGCCCAAAAACGAAAGACTGCGATCGCATTCAGCTTTGCGCCCAGGCAGTCTGCCTTGAAGAGATGCTTGGCGTCTGCATTTCTGAAGGAGCGCTCTTCTATGGCGCGACGCGGCGGCGCGAGAACGTGGATTTCTCACCTGCTTTGCGGAAGCAGATGGAGGAAACGGTGCGTCAGGCACATGAGATGATGACCAGCGGAACGATCCCTCCACCCCAGCCGGATAAGCATTGCAAAAGCTGTTCAATTGCTGATATTTGTCAGCCTGCAAGCGGGAGCTCTGTACAGAACTATCTGCAAAAGCATATCAGTGAGGCGCTGAATGAGACATCTGCTTAATACCTTGTATTTGAATTTAGACGGGGCTTACATTGCGCGTGATGGTGAAACGTTAGATATTCGCTGTGAAGGGGAAACGATACGTAAATTTCCCATCCACCTTTTTGAGAGCATTGTCTGCTTCGGACGAATCAGCCTCAGTCCGGGAGCGATGCAGCTGTGCGTTGAACACAGCGTTTCTGTGGCGTTTATGACCGTCTACGGACGCTTTATTGCCCGGCTCAGCGCCCCCGTTCGTGGAAACGTTCTCCTGCGGCGTGAGCAGTATCGCTGGGCAGATCAGCCGGAGAAAGCCGCTCAACTGGCTCGTGCGATGATCGCTGCAAAAATCGCTAACAGCCGCTCAGTTCTTCAGCGTGCCGCCAGAGACCAGAAAGCTGCACAGAATTATGCGTCGGCCATTAACAGCATGGCTGCGCATCTGAGGCGGCTTCAGCAAGACACTGTGCCATCTCTCGATGAACTGCGCGGCATTGAAGGCGACAGCGCAAACGAATACTTCGGGTGCTTTGACTCACTGATTCTTGCAGAAAAAGAACATTTTTATTTTCGGGGGCGCAGCCGGCGGCCTCCGACAGATCGGATGAACGCCCTGCTTTCCCTTGGATATTCCCTTCTCGCTGCCGATATGACCAGTGCACTCGAAACAGTCGGGCTTGATCCATGCGTTGGCTTTCTGCACCGAGATCGTCCCGGCCGTCCCAGTCTTGCCCTTGATCTGATGGAAGAGCTTCGCGCTTACCTTGTTGATCGATTTGTGCTCAGCCTGGTTAATCTGCGAAAAGTGACACCCGATGACTTTGAGATTCGAGAAAATGGCGCTGTTTCGCTGAGTGACAGCGCTCGCAAAGAAGTTTTTCTGCAAAGCTGGCAAAAACGCAAGCAAGACGAAATCACACATCCTTTCCTCGGCGAAAAAATATCCCTGGGCCTGCTTCCCTACGTACAAGCCTCTTTGCTGGCAAGAGCGATCCGTGGCGATCTTGACGGCTATCCGCCGTATTTCATCAGGTAACGCAGATGCTCGTCGTCATAGCTTACGATGTCAGCACAGACAGTGCGGGAGGAACTAAACGCCTCCGCAGAATCGCCAAACTGTGCCAGAATCACGGACAGCGAGTACAGTTTTCAGTCTTTGAATGCAAGCTTGACTGGGCACAGTGGATCACGCTCAAAAGCCGCCTTGTGGCCGAAATAGATCCGAAAAGCGACAGCCTTCGGTTTTACCTGCTTGGCAACAATTGGGAGAAAAGAGTGGAGCACGTCGGCGCAAAGCGGAGTTATGATCCGGAAGGAACCTTCATCCTCTGAAGTAGCGCGGACCGGAAGCGCGCAAAGGCCCGGATTTTAAGAAAAAGCTCCCGCACAGTGTCAGCACTGAGCAGGAGCATTATGTCAGCAAGTAGCGTTTCGCGAATTATGGAATCACTGCCGCAAGAAGACTTGACGAAAGACTGCAAGAGAAAAAGCTCTTCAGCAAATGCCCTGTTCGCGGAGTAAGATCGTGAAAGCACGATAAAAAGAGAAACAAACAGCACCACTGTCGCGCCTCGCAAGAGGCGCGTGAGTTGAAACACACGCATCCATCTCAAACCAGTCCTCATCGGCAGGTCGCGCCTCGCAAGAGGCGCGTGAGTTGAAACCACCTTGCTCTGGCTGCGTAGCGTCTCCTGATGAGTCGCGCCTCGCAAGAGGCGCGTGAGTTGAAACCGCACGCCGCGCGGCGTGAATAACATCATGCAGAGGTCGCGCCTCGCAAGAGGCGCGTGAGTTGAAACATCTTGCCGCACCCCCCTTAGTCCTCGTCAACATGTCGCGCCTCGCAAGAGGCGCGTGAGTTGAAACATAAAAAGCTCCGCTATAGGGATAATTCGACGGCGGTCGCGCCTCGCAAGAGGCGCGTGAGTTGAAACAATCTTCGTCCATGAACCGAATCCGAACAGCGTTGTCGCGCCTCGCAAGAGGCGCGTGAGTTGAAACAGATTATTTGCAACCCGTAGAGATAGGTATCCTTGTCGCGCCTCGCAAGAGGCGCGTGAGTTGAAACCGATAGTCTGTGAGCAAGCACTTGAGCAAGTCAGGAGTCGCGCCTCGCAAGAGGCGCGTGAGTTGAAACTGGAACTGTAAAATCGCCCGCGCAAGATACTGCGAAGTCGCGCCTCGCAAGAGGCGCGTGAGTTGAAACATTCTGTCGCCTCCAGCAGTTCGGGGTTTTCGCAAAGTCGCGCCTCGCAAGAGGCGCGTGAGTTGAAACTGAAGCTACGGCAACCGAGAAATGGAACAGGCGGGGTCGCGCCTCGCAAGAGGCGCGTGAGTTGAAACCTCTTTTCTTCCACATAACGCTCGGTCATCTCGGCGTCGCGCCTCGCAAGAGGCGCGTGAGTTGAAACCACGCTAGTGGACGAACTAAAAAGGCCCGGCGAGTCGCGCCTCGCAAGAGGCGCGTGAGTTGAAACCCGGCTGGGACACGGTGACGAACGAAGCGGCGGGCGTCGCGCCTCGCAAGAGGCGCGTGAGTTGAAACACGAATAAAGGCATCGCGCTGAACGCCTTTTTTAAGTCGCGCCTCGCAAGAGGCGCGTGAGTTGAAACATGAGGACCTACACGACGGTCGAAGGCGACCGGAGAGTCGCGCCTCGCAAGAGGCGCGTGAGTTGAAACGAGGTTCGCCACGCGATCGAGCCGGACACGCTCGGTCGCGCCTCGCAAGAGGCGCGTGAGTTGAAACATACAGCAGTGCGGTGGCTATTCGATATATAGCGTCGCGCCTCGCAAGAGGCGCGTGAGTTGAAACCGCAGGGCGCTCATAAGGGGCATGAAATCGCAGGGTCGCGCCTCGCAAGAGGCGCGTGAGTTGAAACGAGCACCGGGGGACTCACATGGGCGGGCAGAGAGGTGTCGCGCCTCGCAAGAGGCGCGTGAGTTGAAACCAAGAATACGTGGACAAACTGCGTGGCACGTCGGTCGCGCCTCGCAAGAGGCGCGTGAGTTGAAACAGCAATGACCGCACGCCGTGATTTTATCGAGCTGGGTCGCGCCTCGCAAGAGGCGCGTGAGTTGAAACTTCGCTATCGCTCGCGCATTCATGGCCTCTCGCTGTCGCGCCTCGCAAGAGGCGCGTGAGTTGAAACGCAAAAACCACGAAACAGGCATCTTTGACGCTGGCGTCGCGCCTCGCAAGAGGCGCGTGAGTTGAAACATTGCTCTGCCTCCTACATAACCCCGTAACCGGGGGTCGCGCCTCGCAAGAGGCGCGTGAGTTGAAACAAGTACGCCGCTATCCCTGCGCATTTATGAGACAGGTCGCGCCTCGCAAGAGGCGCGTGAGTTGAAACAACTGTCCGCCGTACATGTTTTCGGTTTGAAACCTGTCGCGCCTCGCAAGAGGCGCGTGAGTTGAAACTTGATTACTGGGAAGGAATACACGGAATGAATTAGTCGCGCCTCGCAAGAGGCGCGTGAGTTGAAACTCAAAAACTCCCTCCTTGCTCTCACGGTAGAAAAGTCGCGCCTCGCAAGAGGCGCGTGAGTTGAAACATACCCTGTCCGCCAAAAGGCGAACCAATACGAAGTCGCGCCTCGCAAGAGGCGCGTGAGTTGAAACCAGTATGTTTCCGCAGTATCTTGCGCGGGCGATTTTGTCGCGCCTCGCAAGAGGCGCGTGAGTTGAAACCTTTTTCTCGCGCAGCAGTTCAACCCCGAGACGGCAGTCGCGCCTCGCAAGAGGCGCGTGAGTTGAAACGCGCCTGGCTTGTCGACCCCGTGAACCGCGCCTTGGTCGCGCCTCGCAAGAGGCGCGTGAGTTGAAACGCTGATGTCTTCGCCCGCTTCCTGAATCAGCTGTGGTCGCGCCTCGCAAGAGGCGCGTGAGTTGAAACATTCACGTATCCTCGCGCGTTGCCTTTCAAAAGCCCGTCGCGCCTCGCAAGAGGCGCGTGAGTTGAAACCCCCTCCCCGGCGTGATCCCGACGACAGCACCGGTCGCGCCTCGCAAGAGACGCGTGAGTTGAAACATGGCGCGTCATATTTTGCCAAAAATCATTTTCTGGTCGCGCCTCGCAAGAGGCGCGTGAGTTGAAACGTCCGCTCCAGTCGACGACCGAAAACGCGGCAGTCGCGCCTCGCAAGAGGCGCGTGAGTTGAAACTTTTCCAACGCCGAAATAATCAAGCCCCCATGCAGTCGCGCCTCGCAAGAGGCGCGTGAGTTGAAACCGTCAGCTCTACCAATCAAATCCATACTGTCCGGTCGCGCCTCGCAAGAGGCGCGTGAGTTGAAACGTCCAGACTGCGGCAAGATGGGGCACTGCACGACGTCGCGCCTCGTAAGAGGCGCGTGAGTTGAAACATTCAGTGTCGTCGGTGTCGGCATTTTTGTTACGTCGCGCCTCGTAAGAGGCGCGTGAGTTGAAACCATACAGTCGCCCTCGCAGTGGACGGCGAAGGGCAGTCGCGCCTTGCAAGAGGCGCGTGAGTTGAAACGATCATATTGTTGACAACGGCGACATGAGCATCCGGTCGCGCCTCGCAAGAGGCGCGTGAGTTGAAGCATGTCCGATATTCCGGGCAAAGAGTGATGTGTCGTTTTGTATGTTATGAATTTTCTCTTTAATGTTTGAGGCTCCCGCCTTTTGCCGCTTAGCGCTCAGTTGTCAGCAGCTTGAACGCCGAACGGCGATTTTTTTGTATACGTTTGTTTGACAACGGCGGTGCTGACGGCTAGAATATCGCGGGTACAAAAGGGGCGGCTACGGCCGCCTCTGTGATTTTTGGAAAGCGGTGTTTGAAGTATGAATGTTCCTGTGTGGCTGTGTATTCCATTCGCCGGTCTGCTCGCCTGCGTGGCGCTGGGACCGGTGCTTTTTTCGGAGTGGTGGGAGAAGAACGAGCCGAAAGCGGTGATCGCGTGGGCGTGCGCGGCGCTTGCGCTGTGCGTCCCGGTGCTTGGCGCGAAGCAGACGGCTGAGCTGGCGGCGGAAACGCTGCTGAACGATTATGTGTCGTTTATCGTGCTGCTGTTCGGTCTGTACTGTGTGGCCGGCAACATCACGTTTGAGGGGGATCTGGCCGGTTCGCCGCGCGTGAATATCGTCCTGCTGACGATGGGGACGCTGCTGTCGAGCGTGATTGGCACGACGGGATCGAGCATGCTGATGATCCGTCCGGTGATCAAGATGAACTCGTGGCGGCGGCACAAGGGGCACATTATGATTTTCTTCATCTTCCTGGTGTCGAATCTGGGCGGCTGTCTGACGCCGCTGGGCGACCCGCCGCTGCTGATGGGCTTTATGCGCGGGGTGCCTTTTTTCTGGAGTCTGCACCTGTTTGCGCCGATGCTGCTGAACATGATCGTGCTGAGTGCTGTGTTTTATCCTATTGATCTGCATTATTACCGCCGCGACGTGATGCACGGTCGCCGGCCGGACATCAGCGCTCCGGGCACGGAGCTGAAAGTCGGCGGTGCTCACAATCTGATCTTTATCGTCATGATCGTGTCTGCGGTGATCGCCAGCGGCGTGCTGCCGAACCTGTCCGCGTTTCAGGACGAAACGGGGGCGGCGGCCGGGATCCGCGTGATGGAGAATGTGAAGCTGACGTATCCGGCGCTGATCGAGATTGCGATGATCCTTGCTGCGGCGTGGCTGTCGTTTGCCACGACCAATCCCGAGAACCGGCGCAAGAATCACTTTACCTGGGCGTCGATCAGGGAAGTGGCGGTGCTGTTCATCGCCATTTTCATCACGATGCAGCCGGCGCTGATGCTGCTGCGCGAGTACGGCGGCAAGATGGCGCTCACAAAGCCGTGGGAGATGTTCTGGGCGACGGGGGCGCTCTCCAGCTTTCTGGACAACACGCCGACGTATCTGGTGTTCCTCACGGCGGCAGGGGCGCTGGGAGAGCCGGCCGGCGTGAGCACGTCGCTTGGCCTGGTGCCGGTGCGGCTGCTTGAGGCTGTGTCGGCTGGAGCGGTGTTTATGGGGGCGAATACGTACATCGGCAACGCGCCGAACTTCATGGTCAAGTCGATCTCGGAGGAGAACGGCGTCTCGATGCCGTCGTTTTTCGGCTACATGAAATGGTCGCTCGGCTGCCTTGTGCCGGTGTTTCTGCTGGACATGCTGGTGTTTTTCAGGTAGGAGGCGCGCACGATGAGCGAACAGAAAAAGTACGACAAGCAGTATTTCCTTGACCTTGCTGCGCGCATTTATGACCTTGACGTTGACGTCTACGAGACGCTGGGGTCGTCGCTGGGGCGCGTGTTTGGAGCCGACCGCGACCGCTGCGTGGCCGAGCTGGCGTCTTTGATGCGCGACGTGAAAGGCGAGTCGGAGGTGCGCAACTCGCTGGCGCTGATCGGCAACATGGCCCGAACGCTGCCCGACGGTGACGATCACTTCCGTCTGCTCACGGAATACAACGCTGTCCTGCACGAGCTGTCGCAGCTGCCGTCCGGACTGGCGAGCACCGACATCCTCGACGAGAAAAACGCGCGGCTCAATGAGCTGCATCTGGAAAACCGCTTTCAGCCGGGGCAGAAGCTGATCATCTGCATCAGCCGCTCGTGCGGCGCGGGAGCGAGCGACATCGGATTCATGCTTGCGGATCGGCTGAAGGTGGACTATTACGACGCGGAGATCTTCGCCGCTGTCATCCGGCGTCTGGAAGCGGAGCAGGACGGTGTGGCCGATCTGTTCGGCGGCAGCGCGAAGCAGGCGGGCAGCATTTTTGAGCGCGTCCGGCAGCGCACGACGCTGCGCGAAAAGCTGCGTCAGATCAGCCGCTATCACGGACTGCCCGCGCGCGACGCGGTGTTTTTCAGCCAGAGCGGGCTGATCTGCGACATGGCGAAGCGTCAGGATTTCGTCGTCATGGGCCGCTGCGCTGATGTAGTGCTCGCCAACGCGCGCGTGCCGCACATCAGCATCTTCATCACCGCGCCGGAAGACCTGCGCACACGGCGCGTCATGGCCGTCAATCACATCGACGAGAAAAAAGCGCGGGCGATGATCCGCCGCGTCGACCGTGTGCACGCGGCGTATTACCGGTTTTATACGGGACGCAAGTGGGGCGCGGCCGAGAACTACGACCTCTGCTTCAACAGCGCCAACTACGGCATCCAGGGCTCGATCGACTTCATCATGAACACCCTGCGCCTTGACCGCTTCCGCGAAGAGAAACGGTCAGCAGAATAGAAAACAGCGCCCGGTCTCGCAATGAGACCGGGCGCTGTTTGTATCAGCAGATTCGGGGCAGGATCTCGCCGATGGGCATGTCGACGATGCGGGTGCCACCGAGCGATGTTTTCATGCCGACGATCCCGCCGTGTTCGGCGGTGACATGACCGATCAGGGCAGCCTCGCGGCCGAGGGGATGAGCGCGCAGGCGCGAAAGGACGGTGTCGGCATCTTCGGGAGCGCAGGCGATGAGCGCGCATCCCTCGCTGGCCAGATAGAGCGGATCGAAGCCGAGGATGTCGCAGATGGCTGTTACCGACGGATGCAGGACGAGCGCTTCTTCCTCGATCTCCATGCCCAGACCGGTGGATTCGGCCCACTCGCAGAGCACGGTACCGAGGCCGCCGCGCGTGCAGTCGCGCATGCAGTGAAGGCCGGGCAGGGGCAGAAGCGGCTCCAGCAGCGGCCACAGGGGCGCGCAGTCGCTCTCCAGTCCGCCGAGGTCAAGGCCGTAGCGCAGTGCGGCGATGACGGTGCCGTGCCGTCCGGGCGAGGTGGTGAGGATGAGGGCGTCGCCGTCTTTCAGACGGTCCATGCCCAGCGGCTGGGGAGTGACGGAATGGCCCAGTGCGGTGACGCTGAAAAACACGCCTTCGGCAGCGCCTTTGGGGACGACTTTTGTATCGCCGGCGGCGAGCGTGACGCCAAGCTGCGCGCAGGTGGCGGCAGCGGATTTGACGAGGCGGTGCAGCTCTTCGCGCGGCAGGCCTTCTTCGATGATCATGCCCATCGTCAGCCACTGCGGACGCACGCCGCGCACGGCGAGATCGTTGGTGGAGCCGCAGATGGACAGATGCCCCATGTCGCCGCCGGGGAAAAAACGCGGCGAGACGGTGAAGCCGTCGGTGGTGACGGCGAGACTGCCTTCGACGAACGTGCAGTCTTCGCAGCCGTCCTTCTGGCCGTTCTGAGCGCCGAAGTTTTCGATGATGCCGGCGATGAGCTGGGCGGTCAGACGGCCGCCGCTGCCCTCGCCGAGCGAGATGAGTTCTTTCATAGCTTTCCTCCTGTGCGGCCGTAGCGGTACCAGGCGCCGCAGCTTCCTTCTGATGAGACCATGCAGGGGCCGACAGGCTCCTGCGGCGTGCAGGCGCGGGCAAACAGCGGGCATTCAGCCGGCGTGATCCTCCCGCGCAGCACGTCGCCGCAGCGGCAGCCGGGGATGGGCACGCTTTCGAACGCTTTCAGTCCCAGCCTGGCGCAGGCGTCGCGGTGCGCGAACCTGGGGCGCAGCTCCAGCCCCGAGTCGGAAATGGGGCCAAGGCCGCGCCAGACGCTGGCGCAGGGGCGGAAGCATTCGTCGATCAGCGCGCGCGCATCGGGGTTGCCCTCATCGCGGACGCCTTCGGGATAAGCATTGACAATGCGCGGCTGCCCTTGAGCGATCTGCGACAGCAGCGAGGCGACGGCGAGCAGGATCTGCGTGCCCTCAAAGCCGCCGACGGCGCAGGCGATGCCGTACTTCTCCGCCAGCGGGCGGTACGGTTCCAGGCCGATGATCGTGGAGACGTGTCCGGGCAGCAGAAAGCCTTTCACGCCCGTTTCGGCGTCGTTAGCCAGCAGATCGAGCGCCGGCATCACGCGCTTGTGCCGCACGAGCACGGAAATGTTCTTCACGCCCAGGCGATCGGCCTCTTTGAGCAGCAGTGCCGTCTGCGGCGTGGTCGTCTCGAAGCCGACGGCGAAAAAGACGAACTCGCGCTCCGGCTGTTTCTGGGCAAGCGGGAGCATGTCGACGGGGCTCATGACGACCCTCACGTCGGCGCCGCGCCCCATTGCCTCGCGCAGAGAGCCGCCGCGGCCGGGCACGCGGATCATGTCGCCGTAGGTACACAGCGTCACGTTCGGGACTGCCGCAGCCGCGATCGCCTGATCGATGTCGGCCTGATCGGTGACGCAGACGGGGCAGCCGGGGCCGGAAAGCAGCCTGATGCCTTCCGGAAGCAACGAGCGCAGACCGCTGCGGAAGATCGACACGGTGTGTGTGCCGCACACTTCCATCAGCGTTGCCGGTCCGGTCCGGCGGGCCAGCGCTTCGAGGACGGCGCGGGCTTTAGAAGGGGAGCTGTCCAGCATCGCCGGCTCCTTTGCGGATCTCGTCCCAAAGCGCTTCGAGCTCGGCCGCGTCCGATTCGCGCACTTTTTCAATGGCAAATCCCGCGTGCACCAGCACCAGGTCGCCCACTTGTGCGCCGGGCAGCGCGTCGACGCGGATAGAGCGGCGGATCGGGCCGGCGGTCGCGATCGCCGAGCCGTCGCCGCATAACTCTTCGATTCTGTGAGGAACTGCAAGACACACGGCAATTCCCTCCTTTCAAAAAATCCAAGCGGTATTATACAACGAGGCGCACGCGTTTGCCGTGTTTTTTCGCGTTGCGACAAATAACCGAAAAATTCTGTTTTGCTAACGCTGTGCAGGAAACGCGCACATGCACGATAAAACGCCGCTGCATGCCGTTTGCAAAATAAGGTCGCTGTACGGAGCGAAGGCGAATCGTGTTTCACTTTGCAGTATCTTTGCGCTGAGAAGCGGCTCGATCTTCTTCATTTCTTACGGTTGACGCCGCCGCTGATCGCGATAAAATGAAATTGTTTCAGAAGCCAGTCAGCCGACCGGCAAAAATCAGATTTTAAAGGAGTGTTTTTCATGGCAGTCGAACTTACCAAGGAAACTTTTGAGGCCGCGATCGAAGCCAGCAAGACCAAGCCCATGTTCATGGATTTCTGGGGCCCCAAGTGCAGCCACTGCCTGGCGCTCATGCCCAGCGTCGAGGCCCTTGCCGAGAAGTACGCCGACAAGGTCGATCTGTGCAAGGTCAACGTCTCCGGCAACCGCCGCGTGGCTATGGCCCTCAAGGTGATGAGCCTTCCTTCGTTCCTGTTCTTCAAGGACGGCGCTGAAGTGGCCCGCCTTTCCGGCGACACGGTCACCATCGAGCAGATCGAGGAGAACGTCAAGAAGATCTGCGAATAGTCCTTCCCGTCAGACAAAACAAAAAGAGCGAACCCGGCCGGAGCTGTTCCGGCCGGGTTCGCTCTTTGCTGAAAAATGACGGATTATCGATGGGAAAATCAAACAGCGTGCCTTGATGAGATTTTTTTTCTGAAATCTTCGTGAAATAATGAAGCCGATTGAAACAAAATGATGCAAGAAGAACGCTGATGCAAAGTTTTTTGTGCGGAAGGTATAAATATTTCGACCTGAAAGCCCGAGAAGATGTATTCCCAATACTTTTATCTTGGCGGCTCATTCATAAAAAATACGATCGAAAGTCCGGCCTGACGCTTGATATTTTTTTTAATAGCTGTAAAATAAAACCAGCGAGTGAAGGACGGGAGAGAGTCTGCGCCGATTTTGCGAGCGCGGCGCCGAAGGGGCAACGCATCATTTTGCGGAAACTCTCAGGCACAAGGATCCCGTATCTGACGCTGCTCTGAACATACGCGATCTGATCGTACGACAGAGACACATGTGAGCCGAAGAGAGGTGAACTGTGTGTCCTGTCGTTTTATTTTGCTCACGAACAATCCTCGTTACAAAGACCGCGACGACCTTCCCGTCGATTATCGCGAAGGCGCAGCGGGCGTTGAGATCATCACGGCCGGACGCGACCTGATCCATCTCGGCTGGCTTTTGCAGAACCACCCTTTGTACGGCAACTTTCGCCCTCATCAGCAGCCGTTCCGCACGCTGCTGCTCAAGAAGGACGAAAAGGCGCCGTTTGACGAGTACGGCCTGCGTCTGATCGAGGAGGCCATAGGCGTGTATACGAGCTGCGCCCGTCCGCTCACCCCGGCACTCACGCCGCCCCGGATGCTCAGGGACTGTTCTGAGATCGACTATGAGCTGATGAAGGAAACGCTCCTCAAAAACGGTCTGATCTATTAGTGTATTATCCACGGCATTCTCCTTTCGCGCTGGGCAGAGCGGGAAAGCGGCGAGCGTCCGTGGGCGTCAATACAAACTGCACTGCGCGCATCCGCCTTTGCGGCGGAGGGGCTCCTGGACTCAGGAGCAAGGGAAATACCAGAAGGGAGGAGTTATCTTGAAGCTTGAACTCCAAAAGGTAAAAATCACCAAAGTCGTCTTTGGCGACGAGTTCTCCGTTAAAAACGGCGTGCTCACCGTCAACAAGCAGGCCATCATCGACCATCTCAGCGACGATGACCGTCTTGCCGGCGTCGATGTCGAACTGGCTCACCCCGGCGAGAAGACCCGCATCATGCCCGTGAAGGACGTGGTCGAGCCCAGATGCAAGCTGTCGGCCGGCAACGAAGTGTTCCCCGGCATGATCGGCGATGTCGACACCGTCGGCGAGGGCTCCACGCTCGTGCTTGAGGGCGCGGCCGTTGTCACCACGGGACGCCTTGTCGCTCCGCAGGAAGGCATCATCGACATGTCCGGCCCCGGCGCCGAGCTGACGCCTTTCTCGAAGACCTGCAACATCGTGGTCGTCCTGCATCCCGTCGAGGGACTGGAGAACCACAACCGCGAGACCAGCTGCCGTATGGCCGGCCTCAAGGCGGCGACGTTCATCGCTCAGCAGATCAAGAAGGCCGGCTTCACCGCCGACAAGGTCGAGACCTACGAGTCGCCCAGCTACAAGGACGCTCTGGCCGCGTATCCGGGCCTGCCGAAGGTCGCCTACATCTACATGCTCCAGACTCAGGGCCTGCTGCATGACACCTACGTCTACGGCGTCGACGCCAAGAAGATCATCCCCTCGATGATCAACGCCACCGAGGTCATGGACGGCGCGATCTGCTCGGGCAACTGCGTTTCTGCCTGCGACAAGAACAGCACCTACGTGCACCAGAACAACCCCATCATCAAGAGCCTGTACGAGCATCACGGCAAGGATCTCAACTTCGTCGGCGTCGTCATCACCAACGAAAACGTCACGCTTGCCGACAAGAAGCGCAGCAGCTCCTACGCCGTCAAGCTCGCCAAGACGCTCGGCGCTGACGCGGCTGTCATCTCCGAGGAAGGCTTCGGCAACCCCGACGCCGACCTGGTCATGAACTGCTGGAAGTGCGAACGCCAGGGCATCAAGACCGTGCTCGTCACCGACGAATACGCCAACCGCGACGGCGCTTCGCAGTCGCTGGCCGACACGTGCCCCGAGGGCGACGCCTGCGTCACCGCCGGCAACGCCAACGCGACGATCACGCTTCCGCCCATGGACAAGATCATCGGCGACATCCAGTTTGCCGATGTGATGGCCGGCGGTTTCTTCGGCTCGCTCAAGGAAGACGGCAGCATCTTCGCCGAGATCCAGATCATCACCGGATCGACCAGCGAAGTCGGCTTCACCAAGCTGGGCGCGTACACCATCTAAGGCCCCTTTCCAACAGGAAAAAATTTTCTAAGGAGGGCAAAGAATGACTTACAAAGTAGTTCATTACATCAACCAGTTCTTCGCCGGCATCGGCGGAGAAGAGAAGGCCGACATCGCGCCCGAAGTGCGCGAAGGCATCGTCGGCCCCGGTCTGGCGCTCAACAACTTTTTCAAAAAGAGCGACGCCGAGATCGTTGCCACCGTCATCTGCGGCGACTCGTACTTTGCCGAGAACATGGACAGCGCTTCCGACTTCGTTGTCGAGGCCGTGAAGAAGTTCGGCGCCGACGGCTTCATCGCCGGTCCCGCTTTCAACGCCGGCCGTTACGGCACCGCCTGCGGCGCCGTCTGCAAGGCTGTCGGCGAGAAGCTGGGCATCCCCACCGTCTCCGCCATGTACGTGGAAAACCCCGGCGTTGACCTGTACAAGAAGTACACCTACATCGTTTCCGCGGCTGACAGCGCCCGCGGCATGGGCAAGGCCGTCCCGCCGATGGTCAGCATCCTCGTCCGCCAGATGAAGGGCGAAGCGATCGGCACGCCCAAGGCCGAAGGCTACATCGAGCGCGGCGTCCGCGTCAACAAGATGTATGACGAAGTCGGCGCCGAGCGCGCCGTGAAGATGCTGATCGCCAAGCTCAAGGGCGAGGCGTTTGAGACCGAGTACAAGATGCCCGTGTTCGACCGCGTCACGCCGCGTCCCGCTGTCGCCGACATCAGCAAGGCGACGATCGCTCTGGTCACCTCCGGCGGCATCGTTCCGTTCGGCAACCCCGACCACATCGCCGCTTCCAGCGCTCAGAACTACGGCGAGTACTGCATCGCCGGCGTGGACAACCTGGAGAAGGGCAAGTATCAGACCGCTCACGGCGGCTATGATCAGACCTACGCCAACGAAGATCCCGACCGCGTGCTGCCCGTCGACGTGATGCGCAACCTCGAAAAAGAGGGCAAGATCGGCAAGCTGTACGATTACTACTACGCCACCGTCGGCAACGGCACCGGCGTCGCCAACGCGAAGAGATTCGGCACAGAGATCGGCCAGAAGCTGAAAGGCAAGGTTGACGCGGTCATCCTCACATCCACCTGAGGCACCTGCACTCGTTGCGGTGCAACGATGGTCAAAGCTATTGAAGAAAACGCGGATGTCCCTGTCGTTCACATGCTGACGATCGTCCCCATCTCCCTCTCCGTCGGCGCCAACCGTCTGATCCCCACCGTGGCCATTCCTCACCCGCTCGGCAATCCCAACCTGTCGCCCGAGGAGGAGTACAAGCTCCGCTACGGTCTGGTCACTCGCGCTCTCAAGGCGCTGCAGACCCCCGTCACCGAGCAGACGGTCTTTGCTGCTGACTAAAGAGTATTGGCGACAATCAACTGAAAAATGATAATAAAAAAAGGACGCCTTTTTACAAAGGCGTCCTTTTTTTTAAGCAGAAAAGCGGCTATAATAACAAGGTATTTCGTACGAATTGCGTCGGCCGGAGCCGTTTTTGCGCTGTTCGGTCCGCCGCCGGTCGTTGGTAGGCAGAGGCAGTCTGGCTGTCCCTGGGAACATGAGCGTGTGAGCAATAATTCATTCAGAAGGAGAGTCGTTACAGAGATGAAGGACATCAAGATCGTGACTGGGTGCGTTGCCGTGCTGACGGTGATCGCTGTTGGCTTTGTGCTTCAGGCGACGCAGGGTGTGTTTATTCCGCTGTTTATCGCGTGGATCCTGTCGTACATGATGGCGCCGGGCGTGCGGTTCATGTCCCGCCTGAAAGTGCCGAGCATGCTGACGACTTTTGTCCTGATGGCGCTGCTGCTTTACGCCGTGGGGCAGGGCGGCCGCCTCGTCAGTCAGATCCTTGTCGGGCAGGCCGACAAGTACGTGGAGTATTATGAACAGCTGCGCGAGATTTGGAATCATCTTTCTGCCAAGTATCCTGTCCTCTCGGCCGGACTTGACCTGAGCAGCGTGAACTGGGGCGGGACGCTGAGATCGTACATCATCAGCTATTCCGGCTCGGTCATCAACATCCTTTCAAAGGCCGTGATGGTCGTCGTCTTCCTGCTGTTCATCCTCCTCGGCTCGCCCTATGTCGAGGTGAAGATGCGCAAGGCGTTCCCGCAGAAGAGCGCCCAGGTGATGACCATTCTTGATTCGATCTCCGGCCAGATCGCCCGTTTCATCACGGTGATGACGCTCATCAGCGGGGCGACAGGGCTGCTTGTCTGGGCCGGACTGGAAAAGATCGGCGTCGATTTTGCGCCGACGTGGGGCGTGCTGGCCTTCTTCCTGAACTTTATCCCTACGGTCGGATCGATCATCGCTTCGATCCCGCCGATCCTCGTTGCGATCGTCCAGTTCCAGCCGGATGCCAGCGCGGCGATGCTGGGGGTCGCGCCGCAGGTGCTGTGGACAGTCGGCTGGATCCTGGCCGTTCAGCAGACGATCGGCAATATCATCACGCCCAAGGTGATGGGCGACAGCATGAATCTGAGCCCCGTGATCATCCTTATTTCGCTGCTGATGTGGGGCTGGCTGTGGGGCGTGGCCGGAGCGCTGCTTTCGATGCCGATCGCCGGCATCATGAAGATCGTCTGCGACAATGTGGAACCCTTGCATATGGTCGGCGTGCTGATGGGCTCGGGCAAGTCATACGTCGAGAAGGAGTCCGAGGCCAAATAATACTCTTTCGCGATTCAAAGGCAAATCGCGATCGTCGCGCCCCAAACGGGCGTGACTGCAGGCGCCCGACAGCGACGCGCGTTTTTGGGGAAACACTGGGAAGGATGGGAATGTGTGGATGAACTGGAACGAGATCTTTAAAAATACAACCTCTGAGCTTGGAGGCGAAGAACGGATGCCTGAAGATAAATCGGGATCGTCGCTGCTGGGCGCGGTCATCGGTTCTGTCGTTTCTCCGGCGCCGGAGGCGAAGGAGGAACCCGCGCCCGCTGAAAGCGTGGCTGCACCCGGCGATGAGAGCATCGACGCCGTGTGCAGCACGACGGTGAACATGCGCATCACGAGCCTGGGCGACGTTGCGAAAGCGGCGCTGTATCTGGCGATGTCGGACGACATCAGCGAGGAGCGCCGCATCAAGGAGACGCTGCTGAACTGCGGCTGGCGCAGCGTAGCCACGGAAGTGGGCGGCATCTCCGGCGATCTGTCGATGAAAGTCAGCCGTGCCCTTGTCGGCGCTGCCCTGAACAGCGGCGTCGTGCGCAAGTCGACCTCTGAGATGCACGCGCTGCTTCACGCTGCTCAGGAGGCTTTCAGTTCGTTCATTCCCTTCGGTCTGCTCGAAACGAGCATCGGCGCGAAGATCGCAATCGTTCGCAATTCCCAGTGGATCGCCGTCGCCGTCGCGGGCGACACTGCCTTTCATGCCGTTGCGCATCACGAGCGCATGGGCGTGGGCGTGATGCACGTATAAAAAATTGGCGCTTGCGCAAACGCGCAAGGTGTGTTAGATTTATCAAGCTGTATTTTGGAAGATCTTTGTACGCTAAGGAGGTGCACAAAGTATGAAGAAGGACATTCATCCTAACTATGTCGAGTGCAAGGTGAGCTGCGCGTGCGGCAACACGTTTATGACCCACGCCACGGTTCCTGAGATCAAGGTCGGCGTCTGCTCCGTCTGCCACCCGTTCTACACCGGCAAGAAGGGCCGCGTCGTCTCCGAGGCCGGACGCCTTGAGAAGTTCAACAAGAAGTACGCGGGCATGAACTACGGCCAGAAAGAAACATCGAACTAGCTTGGATCAGAGAGGCGTGCGCGTGAGCGTTCGCCTCGTTTTTTTATTCTGTTTTTGCCGGAAAGCGATTTTTCGGCTGCTTTCCTTTATAATAGACGGACCGGACGCGACATCCGGACCATAAAATGAAACGCAAGGAGGTTTGACTCATGGAGATCAAACTGATCAACAAAACTCCCGATTTCCTGCACACCATCTGGACGGCCGGCCGCACCAGCCACAGCGCCCTGACGCCGCAGGAACTGTACACGCTGGACGAGACCGAGAGCAAAATGCTCAAGCTCGTCGAATTCCTCATCAAATCCAAGCACCTCAGCACGCTTGAGCACTGCTCGATGACCTTTGCCGTCAGCGGCGTGTCGCGCACGCTGCTGGCGCAGTACAGCCGCCACCGTATCGGCGTTTCGCTGACGGTGCAGAGCCAGCGCTATGTCTCCGAGGGAACTGAAAAGAATCAGGGCAGGCTGTTCGATTTCGTCACGCCGCCGACGATCGCCGGCGACCCCGCGAAACTGGCCGCGTACCGCAAGGCAATGGAGAACGCCCAGGCCAGTTATGACGAGCTCGTTGCTGCCGGCGTGCCCATGGAAGACGCGCGGTTTGTGCTGCCCGGCGGCATCTGCACCAACTTTGTCACCACGCTCAACCTGAGATCGCTGCTTGACGTGTACGAAAAGCGCGTGCTCGTGCGCGGCGCACAGTGGGAAGTTCGCGACATGGTTGCCCGCATGGGCGAGCTGATCGTTGAAGCCGAACCGTGGCTGGCTCCGTATTTCCCCGAAAAAGCGGAGGCGTGATGCGCTTGAAACTGAAAGAACTGTTTGCGTACCTCGCTGCGGCGCTGGCTTCGTGGGCCGAGGCGGGGGAGTCGCGCGCGCCGATGCCCGTCGGCGGGCAAGCCGTGATCGAAGGCGTGCTGATGAAGGGCTATGAGCGCTGGGGCCTTGCTGTACGCAAAGAATCCGGCGAGATCGTCACCGAGCACTGGCCCGCTAAAAACTGGAGCAAGAAGGGAATCGGCAAAGTCCCAATCCTGCGCGGCTTTCTGAACATGATCGAAATGCTGCGCGAGGGCTTCAAGGCCCTGTCAAAATCAGCCAGCATCTCGCTCGGCGAGGACGACGAGATGACGACGAAAGATCTGGTCATCACGGCGCTGACCGCGGCAGTGATGGTCATCGGTCTGTTTGTGGCGCTGCCCGTGTGGCTGGCCGACCTGACCAAACGCGCCGCAGGCCTTTCCGACTGGGGCGGACACGTTGTCGAAGGCTGCGCGCGCGGCCTTGTTTTCATCGCTTATCTGGGCGTCATCGGCCTGTGGAGCGACATGGCCCGCATCCTCGCGTACCACGGCGCAGAGCACAAGACGATCAACGCCTACGAATCGTGCCGGCCCATGACGGTGGAGTCGGTCGCGCAGTGCTCGCGGCTGCATCCCCGCTGCGGCACGTCATTTCTGCTCATCGTCGTCGTCGTCAGCATCATCGTCTTTTCACTGGCCGGAGGCGGCGGCATCGTGCGCCGAATCGCGCTGCGGATCGGCCTGATCCCCGTCGTTGTCGGCGTGTCCTACGAATTCATCCGCGCCATGTCGCGCCTTGGACGCGCGGGACGGTGCGTGATGGCTCCTGCCATGACCCTGCAATACCTGACGACCCGAGAGCCCGAGCCCGATCAGGTGGAAGTGGGCATCCGCTCGCTTGAAGAAGCTCTTGACCGAAAATTTGAAGACCCCACGGAGGCAGTCTGATGAACCTTGAACCAAAACTGCAGGAACTTGAAGCGATCTACGTCGAACTCGAAAAGAGAATGGCCGATCCCGAAGTCGTCTCCAACGTCAAGGAGATGCAGGAGCTCAGCAAAAAGCATTCCGAGCTCGACGAAGTGGTGACGGACTACCGCCGTTACAAGCAAGTCCGCGCTGAGATCGCCGAGGCCAAAGAACTGGCCGGCGGCGGCGATCCCGAGCTGTCCGAGCTTGCCAAGATGGAGCTCGAAGAAAAAGAACCGATGCTGAGCGAGATCGAGGAACAGCTGCGCGTTGCTCTGCTCCCCAAGGATCCCAACGACGACAAGGACGTCATCATGGAGATCCGCGCCGGCACCGGCGGCGACGAGGCCAGCCTGTTTGCGGCCGACCTGTTCCGCATGTACTCGCGCTTCTGCGAGCGTCAGGGCTGGAAGCTGGAGATCGTCGACGCCAACGAGACTGAGGTGGGCGGCTACAAGGAGATCGTCTTCCAGATCCACGGTCACGGCGTGTACAGTCAGCTGAAATACGAAAGCGGCGTCCACCGTGTACAGCGCGTGCCCGCGACCGAAGCCGGCGGACGTATCCACACCTCTGCGGCCACTGTCGTCGTCATGCCCGAAGCCGAGGACATCGACATCGAGATCCGTCCCGAGGATCTGAAGATCGACACCTACCGCTCCAGCGGCGCGGGCGGACAGCACGTCAACATGACCGACTCTGCCGTGCGCATCACCCATCTGCCCACGGGACTGGTCGTCACCTGTCAGGATGAACGCTCGCAGATCAAGAACCGCGCCAAGGCCCTTCAGGTGCTCAAGACCCGCCTGTACGATATCGAGGTTGAGAAGCAGCGCAGCGCCGAGTCGGCCGAGCGCAAGGGCATGATCGGCAGCGGCGACCGCTCCGAGCGCATCCGCACCTACAATTATCCGCAGAACCGCGTCACCGATCACCGCATCGGCCTGACGCTGTACAAGCTGGAATACATGATGGACGGCGACATCTACGAGATGGTCAAAGCCCTCGTGATGGCCGAGCAGGCCGCCAAGCTCGAAGCCCTTGACGGCGTATAAAGAAGGCTCGATCGGCGCACTGCGGTCGCGTATCGCGGCCGAGCTGGCCGAGCTCGACAGCCCGCGCCTCGAAGCTGACCTGATCCTCGCGCACCATGCGGGAAAAGACCGCTCGTGGGTCCATGCCCACGCCGACGACCCCGCCCCCGCTGAGCTGGTCCGTTCGGCGCTGGAAACGTGCGCGCGAAGAGCTGCTCGCGAGCCATTGCAGTACATTCTCGGCGTATGCGACTTTGACGGCCTGCCCGTGTCGGTCGGCCCCGGCTGCCTCGTTCCGCGGCCGGAGACAGAGCTGCTTGTCGAATGCGCTTCTTCCGTCTTCGACGGGACGTCGTTCCTCGACTGGGGCACGGGCACCGGCTGCATCGCTCTGGCGCTTCTGAACCGCTTTCCGGCGACGCGTGCCGTGATGGTGGAGAAGAATCCGGCCTCGATCGCCTGCGCTCAGGGCAATCTCGAAAAATTCGGCTTTACCGCGCGTGCGCGCATCGTCAAAAGCGAAACGCCTGACGACGTGCCGCCGTGCAACGTGTCGCTCGTCGTCTCAAACCCGCCGTACATCCCTTCGGCGGTGATCGACGGGCTCATGCCTGAAGTGTCGCGCTGGGAGCCCCGTCTTGCGCTCGACGGCGGCAAAGACGGCCTGGCTCCTTACGCCGGTCTGTTTGCGCTGGCATCTCGCGTGCTGTGCGACGGCGGGCACCTCTGCGTCGAGTACGGCGGAAACGAGCAGACAGCTGCTTTGCGCGCCCTTGCGCCGGAGGCTTTTCACGAAAAGGAACTTTTGCGCGATATTGCCGGTCATGACCGCGTGCTCTGCTGGCAATTTTCGCGGGATTGACGGAAACAAAAACGCTTGATTTTGATATAATCAAATCGGACTGAGCGCTTCGTCACTCCGTTGGAAATGTTTGTCAAAAATTCCTTAAAAGAGAGGAAGATCGTCATGGAAGAAAGAGATGTCGTCATCGTCGGCGGAGGCCCTGCCGGACTTGCCGCAGCCGTTTACTGCCGCCGCGCCGGACTGAAGACCGTCGTGCTTGAGAAGGGCAACTGGGGCGGTGCCATCAACCGCACCGAGGAGATCGAAAACTATCCTGCCATCGCCCACACCAGCGGTCCCGAGATCGGCAAGATGTTCGTAGATCACGCCAAGGCGTTCAACGCCGAGATGGTGGACTGCACCGTGAACAGCATCGCCGAGGACGGCAAGTTCAAAGTCGTCTCCACCAGCAAAGGCGACTACAAGGCCAAAGTCGTCATTGTTGCCACCGGAGCCGAGTTCCGCAAGCTGGGCTGCCCCGGCGAGGCTGAGTACACCGGCAAGGGCGTCAGCTACTGCGCCACATGCGACGGCGCCTTTACCGAGGACTGCGACGTGGCCGTCGTCGGCGGCGGCAACACCGCCGTTGAGGAAGGCTGCTACCTTACTCAGTTCGCCAGCAAAGTCTACATCATCCATCGCCGCGACCAGTTCCGCGCCGACGAGATGGCTGTCGAGCGCATGAAGAAGAACCCCAAGGTCGTGCCCGTCATGGATTCCGTCGTCGAGTCCATCGAAGGCGACGGTGACATGGTCACCAAGGCTGTTCTGAAGAACGTCAAGACAGGCGAGCTGAGCGATCTGCCCGTCGAGTTCGTCTTCATGTTCGTCGGCACCGAGCCCAACAACCAGCTCGTCAAGGACCTTGTCAAGTGCACCGAGAAGGGCGGCTGGGTCGTCACCGACAAGGACCTGATGACCAGCGTGCCCGGCATCTTTGCTGCCGGCGACGTGCGCGACACCAACCTCCGCCAGGTCATCACCGCCGCCAGCGACGGCGCCCTGGCCGGCATGTCCGCCTACAAGTACATCGCCGAGAACTTCTAGCTTTTCCCAAAACTGACCAAGCACAAAAAACCTCCCGCAGGCTCGCCTGCGGGAGGTTTTTTGTGCTTGTTGAATCTGTGCGGCTTTTGCCGAGTTACCCGAAGTTCGGGGGGTGTTTCAGCATTATTCATGAAGTTGCGCAGAGTAAAGGCACTGAACAGCGCTTAATGCGTAATAAGCACAATAATTGAGAACGTAGTTCTTCAGTTGAGAATACTGGTGTAACAGCATGTGTTCTCGCCTTGTGAATGATGTGTATACATTATACTTGCTTAATTATGTATGAAATCGGTGATGCAGACGGATTGAGGTTAGAAAAGACCTCTTGACGAAATAATTCAATGTGTTATTCTTAACCTGTCACTAGTAAAGAACGGTGTTCTTAAATAGAGAACAAGATTCCCGCGAATCAGAAAAGGGATATAATAGACGCAGCTTTGATGATTCTGGGGGAAATATGACAATGAGCAGTGTCAGCAAGTCGTTACAGATTTTGAAATTCATGGGCGAACCGCCTTACGAGATGGGCGTTACAGAGATTGCCGAGAAGATCGGCATGGTCAAAAGCGGTGTGCACAAGCTGCTGACTGATATGGCAGAAGCGGGTTTTGTTGTCAAAGACGAAAAGACAAAGCTTTATCGTCTGGGGCCTGCTGTCTTTCGCCTTGGCGTGGTGTACAGCGACGCTAAGGGAATTGCCGAAGTTGCTGGAAATGTTCTTCAGGCGATTGTTGCTGCGACTCGTGCCAGTTCGCTCGTTGGGTTGCTGGAGGGGGACGAGGCCTTTCTTGCCTATAAGCTTGACGCGCCGGGGACGTTTATCTACCGCGGCCGCGTGGGACGTACGTTTCCGCTCTATGCCGGCGCACTGGGGAAAATTTTTGGTGCTTACATGGATCGCGAACGCCTTTTGGGGATCCTTGAAAGAACTGGATTTACGCGTAAAACAAGATTAACCGTGGGCGATACCGAAACGTTGTTCAAGCAGTACGAAGAAATTCGCAAAAATGGCTATGCACTCAGCCTGGGGGAGAACATTGACGGCGCGTTTGGCCTGTCGGTGCCCATCCTCGACGCTCGGACTCAAAGTATAACGGCGGACTTGTGCCTTGCCGGTCCGGTTGAACTGTACAAACCGGAGAAACTCGGCGAGTGGCTCAGAATCCTCAGAGAGGGCGCCAGCGAAATCGCGTACAGAATGGCGCGCCGTTAGCTGGAAAACAAAGTCACAGGCTGATGTAACAGGCCTGTGACTAAATTTTTGACGAAAAATATAGTTTGATATTCAATTATTAAGGGAAGTTTTTGGTTGTTGGCGAAGGAGGAATATGTATGGCGACAGAAGTTTTAATGCCGCAGATCACGATGACGATGATCGAAGGCGTTATCGCCGCGTGGCACAAAAAGAAGGGTGAACCTGTAACTGAGGGTGAGCCGCTGGCCGACATTGAAACTGACAAGGTCGTGCAGACGCTCAACGCCTCGGCTACAGGCGTGTTTCTGGAAGCGCGTGCAGAAGTGGGCGACATTGTGCCGGTCGGCAAACCGATCTGTGTGATTGGCGAATCTGATGAAGTTCCTGCTGCTGCCTCTGCATCGGCACAGCCGCCGGAAGCGCTTGCTCAGGGACAAGCTTCGTCTGGCAACGCCGTAACGGTGGAGATGCCGCAGATCACAATGACGATGATTGAAGGCGTGATCGCTGCATGGCATAAGAAAAAAGGCGATCCTGTAAGCGAGGGCGAGCCGCTGGCTGACATCGAGACGGACAAGGTTGTGCAGACGCTCAATGCCTCGGCCACGGGCGTGTTTCTGGAAGCGTGCGCAGAAGTAGGCGACATCGTACCGGTTGGCAAGCCGATCTGCGTGATTGGCGAGCCAGGCGCGTCGGTTCCCGAAGCTGAAGCGGCCCCTGTTTCCGCACCGGCGGTGAAACCTGAGCGCCGCGAACCCCAGTCGACTTTGTCGCAGGCTGAAACTGTGGTTGCCATGCCGGGCGTAACGCCTCAGATGAAGGATGCTGTTATCGTCCGCTGGCTGTGTCGCGAAGGAGACGTGATTGCAGCAGGCGACGATCTTTGCGACGCTGAAGTAGATGATCTGCGCCGTGTCGTCAAGGCTCCCGAGGGCGGCGTCGTTGCCCGGCTGATTGCTCATTCGGGCCAGACCGTCAAGCCTGGTGACGCGCTCTATGCGCTGGCCGGAGCAAGCGCGGCGTCCGTTCAGGCGCCTGTATCCAGCGGACCGGTCAGCGCTTCGCCTCTTGCCAAACGACTGGCCGCCAGCGTTGGCCTAAGTCTGAACGCGGTTGTGCCGACGGGACCTGGCGGGATGATTGTCGAAAGCGACGTGAAGAAGGCAATGCTCACGCCTCAGACTGATCCGGCCCGCTCGGCAGTGAAGCCAGTGGCTGCAAGTACAGCACCTGCTGATGATGTCGAGGTCATTCCGTTTACGGGAATCCGCAAGCGCATTGCTGACAACCTGATGATCACCAAAAAGACGATGGCTGACGTGACGACGTTTGCTGAGGTGAACATGGGCCGCGTCAAAGCATTCCGCGAGAACCTGCATATCAGCTACAACGCGTTTATTCTCAAGGCTGCGGCCCTGGCGCTTGGTGATTATCCGATCATGAACTCGTCGATCGAAGGCGACAAGATCCTCGTGAAGAAATCCGTGGGGCTGTGCGTAGCTGTTTCAACCAAGCGCGGCCTGGTGACGCCGGTCATGCATCATGCAGAAAGGCTCAATCTGATCAGCATCGCAGAGCAGCTTGAAGATTACGCTGAGCGCGGCCGTGAAGGCAAGCTGACGGCGGACGATTTTGCGGGCGGCACGTTCACTGTGACCAACTCCGGAACGTACGGAGCTCTGTTCTTCACGCCGATCATCAACTCGCCGCAGAGCGCGATCCTGGGCGTGGGCAAGATCATGATGACACCCATCGTTGACGAAAACGGCGCGATCGTCGCTGCACCGATGATGTATGCCTGTCTGAGTTACGACCACCGCGTTGTTGACGGCGAAACGGCAGTCAAGTTCCTTCAGCGCATCAAGTTCTATCTTGAGCATCCCGACCAGATGACGGTCATCAGGAAAAAATAGAAGGAGTTGAGCATGGAAAACACGACTGAATTAGTCAGAACGACGAGCTTTCCCGCTCGGTCTGGACGCATCGTGCTGGCCCGCATTCAGCGCAATACCGACCTGCTGACGGGGATCATCGACATCTGCCGGAAGAACAACTTCCGCATGGCAGTTGTTGAAACTGTCATTGGCTCGCTTCGCAGCGCTGAGATCAGCTGGACGAAGCCAAGCGCGATGACGAAGCGTGGCTCAGAGCGTACGCCCCGCATTCCTGTTCCCGGCCCTATTGAATTCATCTCCGGCCAGGGCATCTTTTGCCTGGCAGATCCTGAGCGCCCTGTGGTGCATTTCCACGGCAGTTTCTGTGACAGCGAGGGCAAGTGCTGGGCGGGGCATTTCTTCCAGGGAGGCAATCCCGTACATTCGACGATGGACGTAGTGATCCACGAGCTGCTCGACGTAAAAATGAACTGGGTGCACGATGAGGAAATTGACCTTGAGCTTCCCGTTCCTGATAAAGATTGCTGAGAAAGGATGACGCAGCAAAAAATGCTTGACAAAGAACTGATTTTAAAAATGTATCGCCTCATGGTTCTTTCGCGCGTGACGGAAGAACGCATGGTGGAGTATCACAAACAGTCGCCGCTGCCGGAACTGCCTCATTCGGGCATCGGGCAGGAAGCGATTGGAGTGGGCAGCGTCCTGGCTCTTCGCCCCGACGATCAGATCCTGCCTTCGCTGCGTACCCGCGCTGCGTACCTTGCCAAAGGAGTTTCATCGCGCGTGATGATGGCTGGCGCTTTTGCCAAGGCAACAACGAAAACGTGCGGACATACTACGTCACATCATTACGGCGATCCTGAGTGCGGCATCATCGTCGGCACTGCCGTCGTGGCGGGGCATGTGCCTGTCGCTGTTGGCGTGTCGCTGGCTGCTAAGCTCCAGCATAAGGATTATGTGGCTGTGTGCTATTTCGGCGATGGCGGCGCTAACCGCGGCGACGTGCACGAATCGATGAACATGGCGGCGGCGATGGGCCTTGGTACGATCTTCATCTGCGAGAATAATTTGTACGCGATCTCGACGCCTGCTTCGGCGCACTCGCATGTGAAGGACTTGGCCTGCCGCGGTGCCGGATACGGGATGCCCGGTATTGTCGTTGACGGCAACGATGTCATCGCCGTTTATGAAGCCACAAAGGCTGCCTGTGAGCGCGCCCGCAAGGGAGAAGGCCCTACGTTCCTCGAATGCAAGACCTATCGCTGGCGCGGACACTCTGAGCGTGACCCCCGCGACCCTCGTCCGGCAGAGGAGATTGCGGCGTGGAAGAAGAAGTGTCCGATCCTTAAACTCGAAAAGTATATCGCTGACAATAAGATCGCCACGCAGGAAGAGCTTGACGCGATTCGCGCTTCGGTGCTCGAAGAAGTGAACGACGCTGTGAAATTCGCCGAAGAAAGCCCGTTCCCCGCGCCCGAAGAGACGTTGCGGAACGTGTATGCGGAGTAGGAGGCCAGGCAGATGAAAAATATCACTATGAGAGAAGCTATTAAGACCGCTCTGGCTGAGGAAATGCGCCGCGATCCCTCTGTGTTCCTGCTGGGCGAGGATATCGGCGCTTACGGCGGCACGCTCCAGATCACGGCCGGACTGTACGATGAATTTGGCGGCGAGCGTGTCATCGACACGCCTCTTTCGGAAGTTGCCATTGCCGGCGCTGCGATCGGTGCTGCTCTAATGGGCATGAGACCGGTTATGGAACTGATGTTTGCTGACTTCCTTCCCCTGGCCAGCGACCAGATCGTCAATAACGCCGCGAAAGCGTATTATGCCTATAACGGCGAGCTGAGCGTACCAATGGTCGTGCGCGCTCCGTTCGGTGCGGGGTCAAGATCTGGAATGCACCACAGCCAGAACCTGGAAGCCTGGTTCGCCGCGACGGCTGGCCTGAAAGTCGTCATGCCCTCAAATGCGGCTGACGCGAAGGGCCTGCTCAAGTCGGCCATCCGTGACAACAATCCTGTCATATTCCTGGAACATAAAATGCTTCTTGGCGCCAGAAGCCCTGTGCCAGAGGAAGAGCATCTTGTGCCCATCGGTAAAGCCAGCGTCCCCCGCGAAGGCAAGGACCTGACGATCGTCGCCTGGGGCTCGATGGTCCCGAAGGCGCTCAAGGCAGCCGAAGCGCTTGAAAAAGAACGCATCAACGCTGAAGTTGTCGACCTTCGCTCCATGCGTCCTCTTGACGAAAACACGATCCTTGACTCCGTCGCGAAAACTCACCGCTTGCTCATTGCTCATGAGGCGTGCAAGACCGGCGGCTGGGGCGGGGAAGTTGCGGCCGTGGTGGCTGAAAAGGCTCTTGGCTGGCTTGATGCTCCGATCGAACGCGTCTGTGCCCCTGATACTCCTGTGCCGTTCAGCCCCACGATGGAAGATTTCTACATCCCGCAGCCAGAGCGTATCATCGAGACAGCACGCGCGATGTTCGGCAAAAACTTTCAGACGATGAAAGCATAAACGGCGCGGTCATGTCGAATAAAAAAGTTATCGTTATCGGCGGCGGCCCGGGCGGCTACGTCTGTGCCGTCCGCCTGGCCCAGCTCGGCTGCGGCGTAACACTGATCGAAAAGCGTGACATCGGCGGCACCTGTCTTAATCGCGGCTGCATCCCCACCAAGTCGCTGCTGCACAGCGCCGACCTTTGGAGCGAGCTGCACGACATGCCGCTTTCCGGCATCCGCGTCGATACTTATGAATTCAGCTGGTCCACCATGCAGCGTCGCAAGGATCACACCGTTGCCAAACTGCGCGGCGGCGTCGAGCGGCTGCTGAAAAAATGGAATGTCGATATCAGGCGCGGTTCTGCAACAGTCGATACAGACGGTAATGTTGCTTTTTCCGGCGCGAATGGCAATGAAACCCTGACGGCTGACGCGATCGTGATCGCGACAGGTACGGAACCTGCGATGGTTCCTCTGCCGCTGCCCGACGGGTATACGCCTATGACCACCGACGATCTGCTTGGCATCAAGGAGCTGCCTAACCGTCTTGCTATCATTGGTGGCGGCGTTATCGGCGTTGAAATGGCTTCTGTTTTTGCCAGACTTGGGACGAAAGTAGAGATCATTGAGCTTTTGCCTGAAATCCTGGCGCAGCTTGACGCAGATCTTGGCGCCTTCGCTGAAAGTGAATTTGTGAAAAGCGGTATTGGCGTGAACAAAGCCGCGAAGACCGTTTCCATCACGGGCAAAAAGGGCGATTTGAAAATCACGCTTGACAGCGGCAAAGTTATTGAAGCTGATGACATCCTCGTTGCTGTCGGCCGCCGTCCCCATACTGAAGGACTCGATGAAGCCGCAATCAATCTTGACCGACGCGGATATATCCAGGTGGATGAACATCTTCAGACCAGTCGGACAGGAGTGTATGCCATCGGCGACGTGACCGGCCGCGTGCAGCTGGCTCATGTGGCCTCAGCTCAGGGCGTCTGCTGCGCGGAAGCTGTTGCCGGAAAGCCGTATGACATGGATTACTCGGTTGTGCCGTCTTGCGTGTTTTCTTCTCCAGAGCTGGCCTCGGTCGGCCTGACTGAAAAGCAGGCTCGCGAACAGGGCATTAGCGTGAAAGTCGCAAAATATCCATTTGCCGCCAGCGGCAAGGCTATGGCCGAGGGTGACATGGCCGGCTTTATCAAGCTGATCGCAGATGAGGCAGATGGAAAGATCATCGGCGTTCATGTTGCCGGAGGGGCGGCCGATACGATCATTCACGAAGGTGCGCTGGCTGTATACCTTGGGGCGACCGCTGAACAGCTGGCTCGCATGATCCATGCTCACCCGACCCGTTCTGAAGGCGTTGCGGAAGCAGCTGAACATATTTTAGGGCATTCGATTCATTTTTAGCTCTTAATTCTTGGTTGAAAGGAAGTCTGAATTAATGCAGCGTGTAGCAGTTGTTTCTGGTGGCGCTGACGGGATTGGCAAAGAAGTCAGTCTTGAGCTGCTGGATGCCGGATATGCCGTGGCCGCTTTTGACCTGAAAGATGACAAAATTGCAGAACTGAACGAGTCCTTGAAAGAAAAGAAATTTATAGCGCTGAAATGTAACGCGATTGAAGAAGAGTCTGTAAAGGCGAATTTTGCCAAGGTAATAGAGACATTCGGCAGAGTTGATGTTCTTGTCAACGTCGTCGGCGGTTCGATGGGCGTTAATCAGCCAGTCGATCAGATCGACGTTGAGGCATGGGACAAAGTCATCACGCTTAATCTGCGCAGTCTTTTCCTGTGCACGAAAGAAGCTGTGAAGATCATGCGCGCTCAGAATTATGGACGAATCGTCAATTTTTCTTCAATGGCCGGTCGTAGCAGGAGCGTGTTCGGCGGAGCTCCGTACGCTGCTGCAAAAGCTGGTGTGATCGGTTTTACCCGCCAGTGCTCAAAGGACATGGGGCCGATCGGCGTGACAATCAACGCCATAGCTCCGGGAACGGTCATGAGCGGCGATCGTATTGGCGGTTTCTGGGCGAAAAAGACCGAGCAGGAAAAACAGAAATTTTTTGAAGATAATCCTTCGCGCCGTCTGGGGGACCCTAAGGACATCGCACGCACTGTACTGTTCCTGTGCCATGAAGACGCTTCATATATCAACGGTGCCGTCATTGACGTGAATGGAGGCATGTGGGTAGGTTAGACTACGTTTTGAGCGCTAATTCCTTCGAAAAGGGAGAGAGAGATTGTGGAACAGAAGCAGAGTCCTTTCCGCCAAACGGCAATTTTGATCATCAGTTCTATTTTTGTACTGTTTCATCTGTATACTGCAACGTTCGGCACGCTTGATGGGCTGAGCCAGAGAAATATTCACCTGACGATGATGCTTGTTTTGGCGGTGATGTTCAATCCATGCAAAATCAGGTATGTCGGACGCGTTTATGATTTCGTTCTTTTAGTATTAACTCTTGTTACCGGGTATTACATGTTTATTGCCGCTCCCGATATGGCCTATCGTGCAGGCTCCGTGTACTGGCAAGATAAGGCGTGCTGTCTGATCCTGATCGCACTGATCCTGATTACGGTCAGGCGTGTGATGGGCTGGGCTATGCCGATCATTGCTTTCGTAATGATTTTGTACGTTTTTTATGGTCAGTATCTGCCGCAGCCTTTCGGTCATTCGCCTTATTCAATGAAGAAGATCACTTCGCTTCTCTATATGGGGACTGAAGGCATATGGAGTTCGCCGATTGCTGCTTCTGCAACGTTCATTCCTATGTTCATCCTTTTTGGATGTCTGCTGGAAGCTTTCGGCGGCGCGCAGTTCTTTATGGATTTCTCAACAGCGTTGTTTGGCAAGTACCGCGGCGGCCCCGCTAAAATTTCTGTAATTTCAAGCGGGCTGATGGGCAGCATTTCTGGCTCAGCAGTGGCGAACGTGACGACGACAGGAGCGTTTACGATCCCGCTGATGGAGAACATGGGCTATGACAAGGATTTTGCCGGCGCAGTTGAGGCTGTAGCTTCTACTGGCGGACAGCTTGCTCCCCCGATTATGGGAGCGGCTGCGTTCCTGATGTCGGAAATCCTTGCTGTCCCATACGGAACGATAGTCACAGCGGCTATTATCCCTGCTGTTCTTTATTATTGCGGCTGTTATTTCGTTGTCGATTTGGAAGCTGCCCGGCTCGGCCTTTCTGTAATGAAAAAAGAAGACCTGCCAAGCCTGTATAAAGTCATGAAACATGGCTGGTATCAGCTCTTGCCTCTGATCATGCTGATTTACATGCTTGTTTTTATGGGGACAAGTGCTTTGAAAGCCTCTCTGTGGGCAGTTATTGCCTCTCTCTTGATTGGCATTGCGGGTATGATTGCTAACGGTGAATTTGACCTGAGTGCGTATGTTCTTAAAGTCAGAAATGCCATCGTTGAGACGGGGCGGTCATGTGTAACAGTTGCCATGGCCACTTCTTGCGCGGGAGTAATTGTAGGATCGTTTGCAGTGACTGGGCTGGGAACGAAACTCTCAATGCTGGTCATCACTTTGGCTGGTGGAAAGCTTCTTGCTGTCCTGATTTTTACGGCAATTGCTGCAATCATCCTCGGCATGGGCGTTCCAACTGTTGCCGCATACAGCATTCTAGTAACGCTTGTTGTTTCTTCTCTGGTGAAAATGGGAGTAGAAGCGCTGGCGGCGCACATGTTCATTTTCTATTTTGGGATCATTTCCAACGTTACGCCTCCGGTTGCTCTCGCTGCATATGCTGCAGCCGGTCTCTCGGGTGGCTCTGTGATGCGGACGGGAATGAAAGCGACAAAACTTGCGATTGCCGGTTTCCTGATACCGTTTCTGTTTATCTATGGACCAGGCGTGTTGATGATTGGCAGTGCCAAGGACATCATCATTGTTAGTATGACGGCTCTCGTAGGGCTTTACTCTCTTGCAGTGTTCTCTATCGGTTACTTCTTTACGACATGTTCCATCGTAGAGCGTCTTGTCTGCGCCTTGGCGGGGATTATGCTGGTGATACCTAGCGAGATGCTCAGTGTAGTCGGTTTGGCACTTCTTGTGCTTGTTGGTATTTACAACAGACGCAAGACTGTAAGAAACAGGGCTTAACGCTGTTACCAGTGTTTATGCACTATATTTTGTGTGGAGGAAGGGGATTTGCAATGAAAAAGATTTGTGCTTTGACCTTGGCGGGAGTACTGGTGTCAGCTGCGACATTTGTTATGCCGCAGGCGGTAAAGGCGGCAGAGGAGCCGCAGTCGAAATTAAGTTATGTGGCGGTTGGCGCCGGTGCGACTGGCGGTAACTTCTACATGACGACAGCGACGTTCTGCCAGACATTTAACGAGCACTTCAAGGGAACGACGTGCAATGCTGAAACAACCTCAGGTTCTGGCGAGAACAACAAGATGCTGATCGACGGTGATTTGCAGATGGCAATCAGCAACGTTGATATCGCTTATTGCGCTTCTAAAGGCATTCGTGAGTTTGCCAAAGATTACTCGCAGGGCGGCGACATTGTGGCAGTGCTCCCCAGCAAGTGGACAAACCTGATGAACATCATCGTCCGCGTTGATTCCGGCATCACGGATATCTCGCAGCTCAAGGGCAAGACGATTGCTTGCAACTCCGGCACGCAGCTGACCGACTACACGCCGATGCTGATGAAAATGTACGGCATTGACGATTACAAGATTCGTGCTGTGACGACTTCTGAAATGGCTGATGCTATGCGCGACAAGCATGTTGACGCGATCATCCAGTTCGGTGCTGCCCCTACGGCTGCCTTTGCCGATCTTGCTGCAACGACGCCTGTTCGTTGGCTGCCGATTGACGAAGAGCACATGAAGAAGATCAATGAAAACTATCCCTACTTTGCTGCGACGGTCCTTCCTGCCGGTTCTTATCCGGGACAGGACAAGGATGTTCCGATCCTTGGCAACATGCCGATGATCGTAGCTATGAAGAATCTCGACGAAGGTTTCGTCTACCAGTTTGTAAAAACTCTGATGGAGAACACGGAAGAGATGGGCAAAGCCTATGCTGGTACGCGGAATTACACGCTTGAAGGTATCGTTGATTACTACAAGCGCGGTGTCTCGTTGCCTCTTCACAGCGGTGTTGTGAAGTATCTCAAGGCTGTCGGAGCTATCGAGTAAAATAATTTTTAGTTTTTAGTAAGATTAAGCCGGGAAGTGCTTAGCACTTCCCGGCGGTTTCGGTTGAAATAATAAGCAAAAAATTTTGATTCTGTTGTTTAAAGAAATAATGCTTTGCTCTATAATTCATAAAGACGATGGAGCGAAGTCTTAAGGTTAAGCAAGAGGGGTGAGCAAAATTGATTCTGTCGAAGTTGGGAGTCAGTTTTACTGAGGAGGGACGCAAGCGGAATCTAGGCGGTTTTATTGGCTTTGTTGTGTCGCTGTTTGCGATTGCGATGTCGGCCTATCATCTGTACACGGCGGTGTACGGCACGCCCGAGTGGATTCTTCACCGTCCGCTGCATGTGATGTTCTTCCTCGTGATCGGCTTTTTCCTTTATAAAGGAAGTAAGCGCGACACTCCTTTAAAGTTTGCAGCCGACTGCCTGTTGGCGCTGGCGGCGCTTGGGATTTATCTGTACGTTTTATATCACTACGAGCGGATTGCAGAGTATCAGTTCATGGTCAGCGACGTGACGACGCTTGATTATGTCGTGGGCGTGGGGATGATCCTGCTTGTTCTGGAGATGACGCGGCGCACGACGGGATGGGCGCTGATCTGCGTGGCGCTGGTGTTCATGGCAGACACGCTTTTTACGAAGTACTTGCCCGGACCTCTGCGCGGGCCGAGTATTCCCTGGCAAACGTATGTGGAATACATGTTTTTCACGTCCGATGGGCTTTTCGGCAGCACGGTGAACATATCGGCCAGCTATGTGTTCTTGTTTGTCGTTTTCGGCGCGTTCCTGGAGGATACGGGGGTAGGGCAATATTTCATCGATATTGCCGCTCAGCTGACCAGCCGTGCACGGGGTGGTTCTGCCAAGGCGTCTATCCTGGCCAGCGGTCTGTTCGGCAGCATTTCAGGCAGCGCAGTAGCGAACGTGTACGCGACAGGTACGTTCACGATCCCGATGATGAAGAAAGCGGGTTTTTCGGCGGCGTTTGCAGGAGCAACGGAGGCGGTGGCCTCGTCGGGCGGCGCAATCATGCCTCCTGTAATGGGATCGGCTGCGTTCCTGATGGCAGACTTTTTGGGCATCCCCTACGCCAAGATTGCGATAGCGGCGTTTTTGCCGGCGATTCTGTACTATCTGTCGCTGTGGTTCATCGTTGATCTTGAAGCTGTAAAGTTTGGCATGAAAAAGGGCGGCAGCGGTGAAAAGATCGACTGGTGGAGTTATGTGAAACGTTCTTACATGATCTTGCCGATCGTGACGGTGATTGTGTTCATCGTGCAGGGTTACACAGCGTTCATGGCGGCATTTTATGCGATTTTAGTGACGCTGGTTGTGGGGTTTATTCATGACCCTAAATGCCTGTCGCCGATCCATATCCTGAAAACGCTTGACAAGGCTGGCCGCAGTGCGGTAACGATCGCGGCCCCGCTGACATGCGCGGCGATCATCGTTGGCAGTATTCAACTGACGGGTGTGGGGCTGAAGCTCACTTCGATGATCGTGAAGATGGCTGGTGGCGTGATGCCGATTGCGCTGTTCCTGACGATGGTCATTACGATCATTTTGGGGATGGGGCTGCCGACGCCGGCGGCATATTTGCTTGTGGCAATCTTTGCTCCTTCGGCGCTGGCTAACTTTGGCGTGGCGCCGCTTACGTCGCATATGTTTTGCTTCTATTACGCGGCGTTTTCGACAATCACACCTCCGGTGGCGATGGCGGCCTATGCGGGCGGCAATCTTGCCGGCGCGCCAGTGAACAAGACCGGTTTTACGGCGATGAAGATCGGCATTGCAGCCTACATCATCCCCTGGGTGTTTGTGTTCTCCGACGGGCTGCTGATGCGCGGCTCGGTTTGGGGGATCGCGCAGTCGTTTGTAACGGCGATGATTGGCGTGTACTGCCTTGCCTGCGGTGTGCAGGGGCTGTTCTTTGAGAAGAAGATTGGTGCAGTGCTTCGCTTTGCCTTGCTTGGAGCTTCTCTATGCATGATCGTGAGCGGCACGGTCACGGATGTGATCGGCGTTGCGATCGCGGCAGCTGTATTTGCTGCAGTGAAGCTGAATAAATAACTGGGCTTCGTCCGCCGCTTGCGCGGCGGTTGCAAGACCGGGCCGGACGGCTCGGAACATTTTAAGGGAGGTTTGTCTGATGAGAAAGAGTTGCGGTATTCTGGCGGTAGCAGGGGCTCTGGCGGTGCTTGGTGCGAGCTGCGCGTTCGGCGGCGTGGGCGAGATCAAGAAGATCCCTGAGACGTACCTGACGATGGCGGTCGGCAGTTCCGGCGGCGGCTGGTACATCATGGGCGCGGGCCTGAATGAGGGCTGGGAGAGTCAGATCCCTGGCCTGAAGATGACGCTGGTTCCTGGCGGCGGCGCTTCCAATCCGACGCTGGCGAACAACGGCAGCAAGGTGCAGATCGGCTTCACCTACGTTTCGAACGCGGCTGCGGCTCGCAATGGCGAGGGCAAGTACAAGGAAGCTCATTCCAACTTGGTCGCCCTGTGCAACCTGAACGTGAAGCAGTACCTGAACATCAACTCGACGAAGAGCAGCGGGCTTAGCTCGTTTGACACGATCGCGATGCAGAAGCCGAAGATCCGCATCAACGTGGGACCTCGCGGTTCCGGCTCGGAGGGGATGATCGTCCGCGTGCTCGAAGCCTATGGCATCAGCTATGACGATATCAAGAACTGGGGCGGTTCTGTGCAGTACAATAGTACGGATTCGTCGTTCAATGCTCTCAAGGACAATCAGCTTGAAATCGCGGCCAACGCTTCGGTGCTCGGCCTGCCTTCGCTGGTTGAGACGGCTGCTTCGCGTGAGCTCTACTTCATCCCGGTGGGCGAGGAACAGGGCAAGTCGCTTGCTAAATACGGATTCAGTTATGAGCCGATCCCTGCGAACACCTATCCTGGACAGACGGAGCCCGTTCCCGCTGTTGTCGATAAGGTCGTCATCGTCATTAACAAGGACGTTCCCGCTGATGTGGTGTACAATCTGACCAAGGTTCTCTGCGAGAACACTGAAAAGTGGGCCACGGTGCATAGCAGCTTTAAGGACTTCGATCCGGCGGCTGCGGCGAACGTGGGTATCCCTCTGCATCCTGGCGCAGAGCAGTATTACAAAGAAGCCGGCCTGCTGAAATAAGTATTCTCGTTCTGTTTTGCTGTTATAATCACAGAGAAAGCCCGCGAGCTCGTTCGGCTCGCGGGCCTTTTCTAAAGGAAGCTGGTGATGCAATGGAGTTTACATATATTGTCAATGACGAGCACGATCCGGCGTATAATCTGGCGCTTGAAGAATCTCTGTTTGAGTCGGCTGTACGGACGGGAAACAGCTTTGTAATGCTGTGGAGCAATGCACCGGCCGTCGTCGTCGGACGTTACCAGAATGCGGCTGAAGAGGTGAATCAGCAATTTGTCCGCGACCATCACATTCGCGTTGTGCGCCGTATGTCCGGCGGCGGTGCGGTGTATCATGACGCTGGAAATTTGAACTATACGACTATTGTTCATGCTGCTGGCACGCTCGATGTCCGTTCATTCGGCGAGCCGTTGGTCGCGTTTCTGCGTTCGCTTGACATAGCCGCGCAGCTTTCCGGCCGCAACGACGTGACTGTCGGGGAACGCAAAGTATCCGGTGTCGCTCAGTATTCGCGAGACGGCGTGGCCCTTCATCATGGCACGATCCTGTTCGACTCGGACCTTGACGCTGTAGAGCGGGCGCTGAATGTGAGCGCTGAAAAGTTTCAGTCGAAAGGCTTTAAGTCAGTCCGTTCCCGCGTGACGAATCTGCGTCCGCTTCTGAATACAGACTTGACTCTTGAGCAGTTCCGTGAGGCGTTTGCGGCTTCCCTGTGTAAATATTACGGAGCACTGGCGAGGCGCAGGCCGGTTGCTGAAGAAACAGACCGCGCGCACGTTTTAGCGGCAGATAAGTACGATACGGACGCATGGACGTGGGGGCTGTCGCCGCAGTTTACGGTAAAAAATGTGCGACGTTTTTCTGCGGGAATGGTTCAGCTTGGCCTCGTAGTGAGCGAAGGATACGTGAAGGAAGCGCGGCTCTCAGGAGATTTTTTCAGCGGAGGCGGTATAGACGAGGTTGAACGCGCGCTCGTTGGCCGTGTATATCCATTTGACGGACTGAGCAAGGTGCTGCCAGACAGCATGCTGCACCGCGCGTTTTCAGGGATTGCGCCCGAACAGATCAGAGAATTGTTTCAATCATAATGTGCACTGCGCATCGGCGCAAGAAAAATCGCGATGTCTCTCGTGCGAAACGAGGAACATCGCGATTTTGCTATTCACTTGCAAACAGTTGCGGCACGCGCTTGAAGACCTCTTCAAGCGGAACGTGCGACGGTGAACCGTGGAGCAGGCGGAACGAATGGTCGCTGCCTGGCACTTCGTAAAAGGCTTTGTCGGCCGTGCTGAGTGATTCGTACACGCGCACGCAGGCATCGTGCGGGAAGGTGGTGTCCTCGCTGCCGCGGAAGACGCGCGCCCAGTTCACGCGCAGATTATTTCCGGCAGCGGTGAGCTGCTCACTGCCTTCCTGTGCGGTGCTGAGGATGGGCAGCTTGAAAATATCTTTGTTCTCGGCAAAGACCTTGTCGCCCGAGCCACAGAGGATCAGCCCGTCAAGCTTTTCAGGCTGATTTGTGCCGGAAGCTGCGCCCCCGGCGATGAGCAGTGCGCTTAAGCCTCCGAGGGAGAAGCCCCACAGCGTCAGCGGCAAAAGCGGATAGATCGCTTTCACTGCCAGATAGGCGAGATAGCAGTCTTCGAGTTCGTTCAGATATGTTTTGCCGCGGAACGCGTCGATGACCCACTCCAGCGGCCGGTCAGTGTAGTCGTGACGGTTGCGCACGCGGCGGCTGGTCTCGCAGAGGATGGGCATGACCCCGTTTTCGGCCAGGGCGGCGCCGATGCGCGCGTATTTGTTGCCGGGGTCGGAGCTGGAACTGCTGTGCACGCCGTGAAACAGTAGCGCAGCCTTGCGCGGACGGTCGATCACACCTGTGGTCAGCAGCACGGTCTTGTCGCCAAAAGTGCCGTCGATAGCGCTTTTTCTCCAGCGCATAAGATCGCCTCCTTTACGACGTTCAAAAGCGGCGGAGAGCTGTTGCGGGGCTCAGTTCTGCTGTTCGCTCTCCACCGGCTCGGGCAGCGAGAGCCATTTGCCCCAGTCAAAGTGAACGATGCCGCTGACCAGGTAAATGGCGATGTTGATCAGCATTCCCGTGCCGCGCTCAAGGACGAGCATGGAGATCATGAACGTGAGCAGCCCGTACAGCTTGGGCTTGTTCATGCAGCCTTTCTTGATCGTCTTGAGGTTGCCGTAGGGCACGGACGAAATCATCAGCGCTCCGGTGAGCGCCGTGATGACAGCGAGCGCCCAGGCGGGGATCGAACCGATCAGCCCGGAGAGGACGAACGAGACGAGGAACAGCCCGCCCGCAGGAATGGGCAGCCCCTGGAACGGTCCGGGCATGTGCACGACGTTGAACCGCGCCAGGCGCAGCGCGCCGCACAGAGCGAAAAACGCAGCCGCCAGCGCGCCTGTGATGCCGGGCAGGTTCTGCAGCGAGGCGGAGTAGACGAGGATGGCCGGCGCGACGCCGAACGACACCACGTCGCCGAGGCTGTCGAACTCGACGCCGAAATCGCTGCTCACGCCCATGGCGCGGGCGACTTTGCCGTCCATGAAGTCGAAGAACACGGCGCAGGGGATCATCCACGCTGCCGGCAGGATGTGACCGCGCACGACGAGGATCAGCGACAGCATCCCGCAAAGCAGGTTGCCGCTGGTGATCATGTTGGGGATATTGTTGCGGATGTGAAGCTCGCGCAGCCGCTTGGGGCGGTGAAAGCGCAGCTTGATCTTCTTCATTCGGGAAAAACCTCCTTCTTGTAAAACGCGAAAGTGTCTATTCGCCAGCTTCGGCGATGACGGTCTGTCCGGCGAACACATGATCGCCGAGCTTGACTTTGATCTTCGTCGTCAGCGGCAGATACACATCGACTTTGCTGCCGAACTTGATCATGCCGAAACGCTGCGCACGGTCGAGACGGTCACCCTTTTTCAGGCGGCAGACGATGCGGCGCGCGACCAGTCCCGCGATCTGCACGAGCAGCACGGGGCCGTGCTCGTCGCGGTAGCCGACGTACATGCGCTCGTTTTCAAGCGACGCTTTGTCGGCGTTGGCGAACCATTTTTTGCCCGGCGCGTATTCGAGGAACTCGACTTCGCCAGACGATGGCATGCGGTTGACGTGAACGCTGAACACGTTCATGAAGATGCCGACTTTCAGCGCCTTGCCGGTGTAGGGATGATCGGTCTCGAAGATCTCGATCACCTTGCCGTCGGCCGGGCTGACGTAGCCCGGACCTGCGGGGGTGCGCTCGGGATCGCGGAAGAAGTATACCACGATCGCCAGCACGGGCAGCGTCAGCACAAGCGTCCAGCGGCACCAGAGCGCCAGCAGCAGCGTGACGGCGAACGTGCCGAACATGAAAACGTAACCGTCGGGTGCGAATTTCATGGATTAGTCCTCCTTCTCGGGCGAATCGGGGATTTCGTCTTCTGGGGCGTCGATGACAGCTCCGGGAACGTCTTCAAACTCCAGACCGCCGCCAGGAGCGCTGTCTCCGTCGTCAAACGGCAGCATCGGCTCGGCGGGAGCCTGCACGGGCGGCAGCGCGTCCTGTGCGGAATTGCCGCGCGTGGAGCCCATCTGTGCCAGGTCGTCCTTGTGGATCAGCGAGACGTTGGCCACTTCGTCGCCCTCGTCGGGGCGGATCAGGTACGATCCGGCCGCGTCGCGCGACAGCTGCGGGATGGTGTCGACAGCCAAGCGGATGATGTTGCCGCCGGCGGTCATCAGCGCGACCTCGTCGCCAGGGAAGACCGTGTTGGCTACGGCCAGCCTGCCGGTGCGCTCGCTGATGCGCATGGCGCGCTGTCCGCCTGTGGCGCGGTGGTGAACGGAGAACTCGTCATACGACGTGATCTTGCCGATGCCGTGGGTGCTGACCAGCAGGATGCGGCTGTCGCCGGTGATGACTTCGCACGAGATGATCTCATCGCCCTCGTCGAGCTTCATCGCCTTGACGCCGCGTGCGGAGCGGCCCATGGTGCGGATCTCGTCTTCGCTGATGCGAAGCCCGCGCCCCTGAGAGCTGACGAGGAACAGATCGTCAAGCCCGTTCGTGCAGCGGATGGTGCAGATCTCGTCGCCTTCGTCGAGCGACATGATCTGGCGCCCGGCGCGCGTGAGGTTCTGCAATTCTCCCTTGTCCATGCGCTTGGCGATGCCCTTGCGGGTAATGAGCACGACGGTGCTGCACTGATCGGGGAAGCGCCCCATCATCGTCACAACGGTCTCGCCCTCGGTGAGCGAGATGAACTGCGCGACCTTGCGGCCCTTGCCCGTCTTCGTCTCCGGCACCAGATGGCCCTTGATGGCGAAGACACGGCCGCGGCTGGTGAACAGCAGCACGTCGTTGTGGGTGGTGGTGACGACCATGTCGCCAACCTGATCCTCTTCGTGCAGGTTAGCGCCTCGACGGCCCTTGCCGCCGCGGTTCTGCACGTTGTAGTCCTTCAGGTTGGAGCGGCGCAGGAAGCCGTCCTTGCTCAGCGTGATGACGATGTTTTCTTCCGGCATCAGATCCTCGTACGAGGCAGCCGTGCTCTCGACGTGGGCGACGATCTCGGTGCGGCGCTTGTCGCCAAAACGGCTGCGCAGCTCGGTCAGCTCGTCGCGGATAACGCCGTCGAGCACATGGGCGTCGGCAAGGATTTCCTTGTAACGGGCGATGTCGGCCAGCAGCTGCGTCAGTTCGGCCATCAGCTTTTCGCGCTCCAGTCCGACCAGGCGCTGCAGACGCATGTCGAGGATGGCCTGCGCCTGCTTGTCTGAAAACTGGAGCTCCTCAACAAGGTTGCGGTGCGCGTCTTCGGTACTGTGAGCGCTCCTGATGGCGTGGATCACCTCGTCGATCATGTCAAGCGCCCGAAGGAGTCCTTCAACGATGTGCTCGCGCTCCTGCGCTTTGGCAAGACGGAACTGCGTGCGCCGTCTGACGACGCTGCGGCGGTAGTCGAGGAACACCTGGAGCATCTGTTTCAGCCCCAGCTCGACCGGGCGCTGATCGACCAGCGTCAGGTTGATCACGCCGAACGTGCTCTGCATCATCGTGCGGCTGAACAGCTGCCGCTGCACCAGCTCGGGATCGCCGTCGCGGGCCAGGTCGAGCACGATGCGCAGACCCTGACGGTCGGACTCGTCGCGCATGTCGGAGACGCCGTCGATCGTGTGTTCCTGCACGCATTTGGCGATGCCCTCGATCAGCGTCGTCTTGTTGACCATGTAGGGGATTTCGGTGATGACCACGGAGGTCTTGCGCTTGCCCTCTTCGACGTGGCACCTGCCGCGCACGATGATGCGGCCGCGGCCCGTGCGGTAGGCGTCGATGATGCCCTCGCGCCCCATGATCACGCCGCCGGTGGGAAAGTCGGGGCCGGGTAGACAGTCCATCAGCTCGGACAGTTCGGCGTCGGGATTTTTGATCAGGCAGCAGAGCGCGTCCACCACCTCGCCCAGGTTGTGCGGCGGCATGTTGGTCGCCATGCCGACGGCGATGCCCGTGCTGCCGTTGACCAGCAGATTCGGCACGAGGCTGGGCAGCGTGAGCGGCTCTTTCAGCGATTCGTCAAAGTTGGGGCCCCAGTCCACCGTGTCTTCGTCGATGTCCTGAAGCATCAGCTCGCCCAGCTCGGCGAAGCGGGCTTCTGTGTAACGCATGGCGGCCGCGCTGTCGCCGTCGACCGAGCCGAAGTTGCCCTGACCGTCGACGAGCGGATAGCGAAGGTTCCACGGCTGTGCCAGTCGCACCATCGTGTCGTAGATCGAAGCGTCGCCGTGCGGGTGATATTTACCCATGACTTCGCCGACGACGCGCGCCGACTTCTTGTACGCCTGATTGTGACGGATTCCCAGCCCGAGCATTCCGTACAGCACGCGGCGCTGCACCGGCTTGAGACCGTCGCGGGCATCGGGTAGCGCGCGGCCGATGATGACGCTCATTGCGTAATCAAGGTAGCTTTTTTTGATCTCCGGGACGAGCGGATTGAGAATGACCCGCCCCATATCCTGTTCTTCCATGAAGAAACCTCCATTTTGTACCGAAGCGGACGTTCCGCTTCACTCAAGAAACACTGCGGGAATTTTATCCAATCTATTTTACCATTTTCGCCGCAATTCGCCTATAATCATTTTTTGTACGGAGCGGGAAGATCGTTTTATCTGGAGCATTTTGACTTTCAGATTTTGCCCCCTTGCGCAAATCGCTTTGCGGTGCTAGAATCACTCAAGCGATCGAGAAGCAGAGGTTCTCCTCTCGCCTGATCGGCGCCGGAAGGCAGCTGACGGGTCATGCGCATTTATCACAATCAGTGTGATTGAGCATGAGGAGAGGACTTTGAGCCTTTCCTCATTTTTTTATCGCCAAATTTTTGTGGAGGTGACTCACATAGCTAGAAAACTGCCCGACGAGCCGCGAGTGAACGAAGAGATCACGGCAGCGGAGGTGCTCGTCATCGATAACGACGGCACGAAACTCGGCGTGATGACTCCGGCTGAAGGAATTGCCGCAGCGGAAGAGCGCGAACTGGATCTGGTGGAGGTCGCTCCCGACGGAAAGCCGCCGGTGTGCCGCATCCTTGATTTCGGCAAGTACCGCTATCAGCAGCAGAAGCGCGACAAGGACGCAAGAAAGAAGCAGAAGGTGCAGGCGCTCAAGGAGATCAAGATGCGCCCCAAGATCGACGAGCACGATTACGACTTCAAGACGAAGGCGATCATCAAGTTCCTCGAAGGCGGGCACCGCGTCAAGGTGTCGATCTTCTTCCGCGGCAGAGAGATGGCGTTTCTGGATAAGGGCCGTGAGGTCATCGACCGCGTGGCGATCGACTGTGCGGCGGCTGGCAAGATGGACGAAGAGCCGCGCATGGAAGGCCGCTACATGAGAGCGTTGTTTGTTCCGCTGAGCGGAAGTTCCGCGAAGAGCGACAGCAAAGAATAGAAACTGAATTTACGGAGGTTATCAGTTATGGTCTGGAAAGCAAAGACTCATTCGGGCGCGAAGAAGCGCTTCTCGTACACGGGCAGCGGCAAGGTGAAGTATCAGAAGAACGGCCGCCGTCACCTTCTGAGCACCAAGAACGCCAAGCGTCACCGCCGTCTGCGTCAGGCTGGCCTTCTTGCCAACGGGCAGGAAGAGATGCTGCGCCTGATGATGCCCTACAAGTAAGTTTATAATTTCTGAGGTGAAGATCAATGCGTGTTAAAGCAGCAAGTTCCAGCGACAGAAAGTACAAGAAGCTTTTTTCGATCACCAAGGGTTTCTTCGGCCGTAAGAAGAACAATTACCGCCGCGCCCGCGAGGCTTATCTGCATGCTCTGAGCAGCATGTTCAAGGACCGCCGCCGCAAGAAGAGAGATTTCCGCCGTCTGTGGATCTCCCGTATCAACGCCGCGGCTCGCATGGAGGGCATGTCCTACAGCTTCTTCATGAATGGTCTGAAGAAGGCCGGCATCGAGATCAACCGCAAGATGCTCGCCGACCTGGCTGTCAACGATATGGCCGCGTTCCGCACGATCGCCGAGCAGGCGAAGGCCGCGGCTACCAAGTAGGGTTGAACAGACTTTCTCAACCTGTCAGGCGAACGCATGAAGGACTCCTGTCACAGGATGACAGGGGTCCTTCTGTTTTATGCCGGTCTTTTGTGATATGAATGGAGGAATTATCCGATGAGCAGTGAAATCGCTCTTGAGATCGAGAAGATCCGGGCTCAGGTGGAGGCGGCCGTTGCCGAAGGCGCGACGCTTGAGTCGCTGAACGACTGTCGCGTCGCCGTGTTCGGCAAGAAGGGCGCGATGACGGGGCTCCAGCGGATGCTGGGCAAGCTGTCTGCCGCCGAGCGTCCCGAAGCCGGAAAGATCATCAACGCCGCGAAGACGGAGCTGACTGCCAAGCTCGACGCCGCGATCGAGAAGTGCGAGCGCGCTGCGCTGACGGCGGCCGAAATGCGCGACCGCATCGACGTGACGCAGCCGGCAAGCGGACGTCCGCTGGGCGGCTTCCACCCGGTCGTGCAGGTGATGATGGACGTGCTCGAAGTGCTCGAAGGCCTGGGATTCGTCACCGTGCAGGGCCCCGAAGTCGAGACAGACTTCTACAACTTCGAAGCGCTCAACATCCCGCCCCATCATCCTGCGCGCGACATGCAGGACACGTTCTACTTCGGCGACGGGCGACTGCTGCGCACTCACACGTCGGGCATGCAGGTCCACTCGATGCTCGACATGGGCGCTCCGCTGCGCATCGCCTGCCCTGGCCGCGTCTACCGCCGCGACAACGACCCCACGCACTCGCCGATGTTCCACCAGGTGGAGGGGCTGATCGTCGATAAAGACATCTCCGTGGGCGACCTGAAGGGCTGCCTTGAGGCGATGATGGAGGGCATCTTCGGCAAGAAGCTGAAAGCCCGCTACCGCGCCAGCTATTTCCCCTTCACCGAGCCGTCGCTCGAAGTCGATATCGAGTGCTTCAAGTGCTCCGGCTCCGATCCGCACTGCCAGATCTGCAAGGGCACGGGCTGGCTGGAGATCGGCGGCATGGGCATCGTCCATCCCAACGTGCTGCGCTACGGCGGCATCGATCCGGAAAAATACACGGGCTTCGCGTGGGGCATGGGGCTTGACCGCATCGCCATGCTCAAGTACGGTCTTACCGACCTTCGCGCGCTGTTCGACGGCGACGTTTCCTATCTGCTTTCGGGGAGGCATGAGTAATGCTGCTTTCTATCAACTGGCTGAAAGAATTTATCGACCTGCCCGTCTCTCTTGACGAGATCGCCGAAAAGCTGACGGTCACGGGCAACGAGATCGAGGAGATCTCCCGTCCCTGCGCCAATGTCAAGGGCGTGCGCATCGCGAAGATCGTCGAGCTGGCTACTCATCCCACCAAGGATGGCCTGAAAGTCGCCAAGCTGCACCTGGGCGGCGACGAATATCACATCTGCCTGACCACTGCTCCCAACGTCAAGCTGGGCGACGTGATCCCCTGGTTCGCTCCCGGTGCCTGCACGATCGAGGGCATGGAACTGGGCGTGCGCGATTTCGGCGAAGGCTTCGTCAGCGAGGGCATGATGGCCTCGGCCAAGGAGCTGGGCGTTCCCGATCTGACTGACGAATACGGCATCCTCATGCTGCCTCAGGACGCGCCTCTCGGCGCTGACGCCGGCACGTGGCTGGGCCTTGACGACGTGGTCTTTGACATGTCGGTCACGCCCAACCGCGGCGACATGCTCAGCGTGCTCGGCGCGGCGACTGAGATCCACGCGCTGTTCCCCGAGTGCAGACTGCACATTCCGGAAGTCCCGCTCCCGGCGTATGACGGCGAGTGGACGCTGCCGTTTGAGGGCATCAAGCTCGAAAGCGAAGGCTGCCGCGCCTACCGCCTCGGCCTGGCTGACAGCGTCAAGATCGCCCGCTCGCCGCTTCAGGCCGGCGTGAGGCTGTGCATGGCGGGGATGCGCCCGATCAACAACATCGTCGACGCGACGAACTACACGATGCTTGCCTTCGGCCAGCCGCTCCACGCGTTCGACGCCAAGAGCCTGCCCGCGCCCAACATCGGCGTGCGCCAGGCCAGGGCCGGCGAGGAGATCGTCACGCTCGACGGCAAGACGCACAAGCTGCTTGAAAGCGATATGGTCATCACCTCAGGCGGCACGGGCGTGGCCCTGGCCGGCGTGATGGGCGGCCTGAACTCCGAGATCACGGACGACACGAAGCACGTCCTGCTGGAGAGCGCCAATTTCACCGCGCCCTACATCAGCAAGACCTCGCGCCGTCTGGGCATTCCCAGCGAAGCGTCGTTCCGCTATGCCCGCGGCGTCGATCCGCTGCTCACCGAAAAGGCCGCTTATTACTGCCTGCATCTGATGGAGCAGTGGGGCGGTGTGCGCGCCTTCCGCAAGACGCTGTACGTCGAAAACGGCCAGATCGCTCCCGCGCATGTGCCGCTGACGAAAAAGAAGCTGCACACGATCATCGGCTGGGCAGAGATGGACGAGGCGACGGCCTATCTTGAACGCCTCGGCATCAAGAAGATCGCCGGCGACGCTGAAAAGTGCGAGTACGAAGTGCCGACTCGCCGCACCGACATCTCCATCGAAGAGGACCTGATCGAAGAAGTCGGCCGTATCCGCGGCTATGACCAGATCGCGCCCACCATTCCCGTGCTGCACCGTTCCGGTTCGCTGGGCCCTGTGCTGTCGCTGCAGCGCCTCGTGCGTTCCGTGGCGATCGCCCGCGGCTACACCGAGGCCGTCACGCTCAGCTTCGTCAGCCCTGACAGCCTCAAGCTGATCCGCTATCCTGACGCCGACAAGTGTCTGCCGGTAGCCAATCCGATCAGCGTTGACATGTCGGTGATGCGCCCCACGATCCTGCCTGCGCTCCTGCACGGCATCAGCAAGGCCGTCCACGGCGGCTGGCGCGACCCGATCCGCGTGTTCGAGTGCGGTCATGTGTTCGTCCCCGCCGAAGGCGGCATCAAGGAGATCGACCGCATCTGCGGCGTCTCTTTTGCCGGCAAGGAAAAGCGCGTGCTGTATCCCGCGCTGGCTGATAACTTCATGAGCGTCAAAGGCGACGTGGAAGCGATCGCGCAGAGCTGCGGCGCGCGTCTGTCGTTCCGCCAGGCGCAGCGTCCTGACGGTCATGCCGGTCAGACGGCAGAGATCCTCAAGGATGGCGCTGTCGTCGGCTATCTGATGCGCCTCAAGGCTGATATCGCTTCTCAGCTCGATCTTGACACGCCGGTCTATGCGTTTGAGCTTGACATGACGGCGCTGGCCGATCGCCCGCTGGCGAAGTTCGCCAAGACGAATGCCTATCCGCCCGTCTACCGCGACATCTCCATGCTCGTGGCCAAGGACGTTCCTGCCGATGCCGTCATCGCTGATATCCGTTCTGCCGGCGGCGAGCTGCTCGACACCGTGCGCCTGTTCGACATCTACGAAGGCAAGGGCGTGCCGGAGGGCTTCCGCAGCATGGCTTTCTCGGTCGTCTACCGCGTTGCCGGCCGCACGCTGAAGGACGCCGAGGTCGAGACGGAGCACACAGCGCTGCGCGACGGCCTTGAAAAGAAAGGCTACACGCTGCGCTAGCCGGGCTTTTGCTTCTGCATCGAACTGAAAGGAGGAACCATTTCCGATGAAAGATCTGTCTGAACTTGATCAGATCCTTGACGCCGTCGCCGTTCGTCTCAGCGAGGCGGCCGCAACGCAGGCGCGTCTTGAGGACGAACTGCTCAAGGCGAAGAAGCTGCTTGAAGAGGACTCGCTCAAGACGAAAAAGCTGCTTGAAGAGAAGGAGCTCGACAAGATCCGCGCCGTAAAGGAAAAGGACCGCGTGATCGAGGAGCTTGAGCGCGAGAAGATGGGCCTTCAGAAGGAAAAAGAAGTCCTCGAAGGCAAGATCGATGAGTTCTTTGCCAAAGTGCGCTCACTCTTGCCGAACGCTTCTGATTACGAAAGGCGGCAGGCCTGATGCGCGAACAGGCCCGCGAAGCGCGGATCACGCTGGGCTCGAAGAGCTACAACCTCGACACGACGCTCGACCGCGAGCAGTTCGGCAAGGTCGAGACGATGTGCCAGAATCTTTACAGGCACCTCGCTCCCGCAAGCGATCATGAAAAGCGCCTTGTTCTCGGCTGGATGGTCATGGCGTACAAACTTCAGCAGGCTGAGGAAAAACTCAGCCTGCTGCTTGAGAAATATCAGTTCCCCGCAGCGACGGGCGAAAGCGGAGGAGACAGACGATGAATCTCGTCGACGTGTTTGATCTCGCCATGGTGCTCATCGTGGTGTACTTTGCCGTGAAGGGGATCTTCCGCGGCTTTTTCAACGAACTGTTTTCTCTGGTCGGCATCATCTCCGGTCTGTATTTCGGCTTCCACTATGCTGACGCTGCCGACACGATGCTGCGCGGCTGGTTCGGCTTCCTCAATCCGTCGCTGTCGCGCATCATCGCCATTGCCCTGATCTTCTTCGCCGTCTGCGTCGTCTGCTCGCTGATCGGCAAGCTGTTTTCGGCTATTCTGTCGATGGCCTCTCTCGGCTCGCTTGACCGGATGTGCGGCATGCTCGCCGGCGCCGTCAAGGGCGCGGCGATCGTGACGCTGGTCGTCGTGGTGCTGTCGCGGGCGCAGCGCTTCCTGCCGGTGGAATTCCTCAGGGAAAGCCGCGTCGCTGTCATCGTCAACGGCCTGCTGCCGCACGTCGAACAGTATATCGACGAAGTCTTCCCGAAAAAAGTCTGACAGTTGGTGATCCGATGAAAATCAGCAAAGAGGCGCGTGCTTCGCTCGAGATCGACGAAGTTCTGCGCCTGATGGCCCAGAACGCACGAAGCGACCTGGGCAAAAACGCGCTCGCTCAGATCGAGCCTGCCGCTGATATGGAAAGCCTGATGAGCCGCCAGAATCTGCTGGCGGCTTATTTAGGATTTGTTGAAGGCGGCGGCGAGTTCCCCTGGAAGGATTCCGTCCAGCCTGTGGCCGATATGCTCGAAGAAGCCCGTCACACCGGTCTGATGCTGGGCGAGGAGCTGCTCAGGATCAAGACGCTGCTGGCGCTGGCGATGGAGGTGCGCGCTTGTGCTCAGAAAGCGCGGGAAAAGTTCCCGCCGCTGGCGTGGTTTTACACAAGCCTGCGCGAGTTCTCCGACGAGCTCAAAGCGCTGTCGGTGCTCAACAGCGACGGGACGCTGGCCGACGGCGCTTCGGCACAGCTGCGCGCCATCCGCGAAGAGCTGACGGTCAAGCGCGCTGACGCGCGGCGTATCGGCAACAGTTTCCTCAGCGGCTCGCACAGCAGCATGCTCCAGGAACGCGTGCTCTCGCTGCGCGGCGGCCGCTTTGCCGTGCTCGTCAAACAGAGCTGCGTCAACCGATTCCCCGGCATCGTCACCGATAAGTCGGCTTCGGGCAGCTCAGTCTATATGGAGCCGCACGCGCTTGTCGCCAGCAACAACCGTATCGCTGCGCTGCTCGAACAGCAGCGGCAGGAAGAACGCCGCATTTTCGGCGAGCTGACGCAGACCGTGCTGGCCCGCACGAGCGCGATCCTCGAAGCGGAGACGGCGCTGGCGCGGCTCGACGTGTTTTTCTGCATGGACGAGCTGATGACGCGCCAAAAATGGCGGCTGCCCGAACTGGTGCAGAAATCCGAGTTCTGCTTTTACGGCGTGCGTCATCCGCTCATCGGTGAAAAGGCTGTGCCGATCGATGTGTACTGCGGCCGCGACTTTCGCGCGCTCGTCGTTACCGGCCCGAACACCGGCGGCAAGACGGTGGCGCTGAAAACGAGCGCCGTTGCGCTCTTTCTGGCCTGGTGCGGATTCCCCGTGCCGGCCGCCGACGGTTCGAGCGTGGGCTGGCTTTCGTCCATCCACGCCGACATCGGCGACGAGCAGAGCATCGAACAGAGTCTTTCCACGTTCAGCTCGCACCTTAAGCGCATCGTGCAGATGCTGGAAGAAGCTGATTCCCGTTCACTCGTCCTGCTCGACGAACTGGGCGCGGGCACCGACCCGCAGGAAGGCGCAGCGCTCGGCATCGCAGTGCTTCAGGAGTTTCTGCGCCGCGGTACGATGGTGCTGGCGACGACTCACCACAACCCCATCAAGCGCTTCGCCACGACCACGCCGCGCGTAGAGGCCGCCTGCGTCGACTTTGACATGAAGACGCTCAGCCCCACGTATCACCTGCTCGTCGGCATCCCGGGTCAGAGCAACGCTCTGGCGATCGCCAAACGCTACGGCATGCCCTCGCGCATCCTTGACGAAGCTGAAAAGACGCTCAACTCCGATGAGCTGAACGTCGAGCGGCTGATCGGTCAGCTTCAGGAAAAGCGCGTGGCTGTAGAAAAGCTGTCGCGTGAGCTGGCTGCCGAAAAGCAGCGCCTGGCCGAGCAGCGGCGCAAACTTGAAGAACGGCAGTCGGTGAGTGAGCAGAAGCGCGATGAAATGCTCCTCAAAGCGGAGCGGCAGTCGCAGCAGGTCCTCGACGAGGCAGAAGCCCGCGCCAGATCGCTGCTCAAGTCGCTCCAGGGCGCGGCCAAGTCGGCCGGTCACCGCGAGATGGCCAAGCACAAGGAACGCATCGACCGGACTCGCGACAAGCTTGCAGCGCAGCAGTCGAAGATCGAAGCGCGTAAGGCCGAGCCTGTAGCTCCGCAGCTGGCCGTCGGCTCCCCCGTGAAGATGCGCGACAGCGCCGTGAAGGGCGAGATCGTGGCGATCGACGGCAAGAACGCGGAGGTCCAGGCCGGAGCGATCCGTCTGACGGTGCCGCTGAAGAATCTGGTGCTCACCGCCGCGCCGAAGCAGATGAAGAGCGCCGACGAGATCGCGATCGTGCGCCGGCCCGAAGGCGTGCCCAGTTCCATCATGATCCGCGGGATGCTGGCCGACGAGGCGCTTCCGCTCGTTGAGCGCTATCTCGATCAGTCGATGCGCGCCGGATACAGCGAAGTGAGCGTCATCCACGGCCACGGCGAGGGCATCCTGCGCAAGCTGGTCCATCAGCTGTGCAAAAAGCTGCCCTACGTCGCCGACTTCCGCCTTGGCGATCACAACGAAGGCGGCTGGGGCGTGACGATCGTCCGCTTCAAATAATCAAAAAACGAAAAAAAGCAGTCCGATGTTTCTCGTGGAACATCGGACTGTTTTTTTTCGTGCATTTCTGTTTTACGGGGGCTTTTTGCCCGCATATGATCCTGTTCATGTCGTTGAACGGCCTTTTTCTGAACTAAGCAAAAATAATTGAGGAAAAAATCATTCTGACTCGGTTGTAAGCGCAAAAATCTGGTAGAATAAGAGAAGTATTATCCGTAATTGTGTCTTGACGCCGGAAAGATTTTTTTCTGTTTGTTTTCGGCTGCTGCGTTCCTGAGGGAGGCGTCTTTGATGAAGAGTTATGGGATCGGTCTGGGACTGGTGGCGATCCTGGCGGCGACGTTTGCCGTGCAGAATCAGGAGATCCTGGCGGTGCGTTTTCTCGCCTGGGATTTTGCGCTGCCGCAGGGACTGTGGGAAGTGTTTCTGTTCTCGTTTGGGATCCTCCTGATGTGGCTGATCTCGATGGCCGCTTCATGGGAGGCTTTGTTCCGCAGCCGCCGTGAGATCGAACGCGGCAAGCGGCGCATCGCTGCTCTCGAAAAGGAGCGCGATGCACTGCTGGCGGCGATGAAGGCTGCCGGAGCTTCGCAGGAGGAAATCACGTTCATCGAAAACGGCACGTCGCTCTAAGAGCGGCGTGATGCGTGCAGAGAGTTTTATTTCGGGAAGGACTTGTTGCTGTTGATTCCTGTGCGTTCATTGAATGATTTGCAAATATACCAGCCGGGCGAGCGGTCGCGCGATCTGGCCCGCAGGCTGGACTGCTCGGAGCTGGCCGCGGCCGTTCTCGACAGCCGCGGTTCCGAAGAGGAACGCTGCAGGGAGATGCTGAATTCGCCGGGGTTGAGAGCGCAGCTGAATTCTCTCGATCTGGGAAGCGCTGCGGGGACGGTACGTCAGCTGTGGCCGCGTGCGGTGCCCGGAAAAAAGGTGTTTGTCTACGGCGATTACGATGTCGACGGCGTCTCGTCGACGGTGATGGCGCTGGAGCTGGCGCAGGAAAGCGGCGCCGCGGCGGTGGTGTATTATATCCCCGACCGCCGCTCCGAAGGCTATGGCCTGCATCCTGACAACATGCGGCGGATCATCGCCGACGGGTTTGACACGATGATCGTGGTCGACTGCGGCTCAAAGGACGTGGAAGCGGTCGAGCTGGCCCGCGCGGCGGGCATGAACGTCCTGATCTTCGACCATCACGCGGCCGAGGGGGAAGTGGTGCGTCTTGAGACGCTGATCAACCCTCAGATCGACGGCGACGCCGAGAGCAAGCGTCTGTGCGCCACGGCGGTGCTGTGGTGCTGGGCGTGGCAGTCGCGGATTCTGCCCGAGCGGAGATTGGCCGGGCTGATCCAGCTGGCGGCGCTGGCGACGGTTTCCGACTGCATGCCTCTGGGGCCGCTGAACCGCTCGATCACGCGCGAGGGCATCGCGATGATGCGCCGCTCTCCGCGCCGCGGCCTGCATGAGCTGATGCGCTCGCTCTGTCCCAACGACTCGGAGTCGATGATCGACGAGAATTTCCTCGCCATGCGCATCATCCCGTGTCTCAACGCAGCGGGGCGCGTGCAGGTGGCGGACGTCGCCGTCAACGTGCTGTCCGGACAGGGAAGCGCACAGGAGCTTCAGCGCAGCGTCGATGAGCTGATCGAGCTGAACCGCCGCCGCCGCGATCTTTCGTCATCGATCTGTGCTTCGATCAACGAAGGGCTGGAGCACGGCGAAAGTGCCCAGGTGCTGTTCAACGGAGGCTGGCCCGTGGGCATCCTCAGCGCGATCGCCAGCCGCCTCTGCAGCGAGCATAACAAGGCGTTTGCTCTTGCGGCGCCTTCAGGCAGCGGCATCCGCGGCACGCTTCGCGTTCCGGAAGGGGCCAATGCCGTCGAACTTCTGAAAAGTCTTGACGATCTTCTTGAAGCGTGGGGCGGGCACAAGAGCGCGGCCGGATTTTCCGTCGATCAGATGAAGTGGCCGCGGCTTTCACGCGAGCTCAATTCGCTGCTGCAAAACATCCATGCCGAGCGGACCCGCGAAGAGGTGATCGAGTTCGAACCGGGCCGGATCACCGGAGGTGCGTGGAACGACGTGCTTCGCATCGGACCTTTTGGCAACGGCAATCCGGCGCCGGTGTTCTTCGCACCGTTCGAGCCGGGGACGACGTATGCGCCTCTTGGCCGTCACGGACTGCATTCGCGTGTGGTCACTTCCGGCGGCACGCTGCTCGCCTTTGGCGGCGCGGAGCAGATCGGGCGCACGGAAGGCATCCGCGGCTGGATCTACCGGCCCAGACCCAACCTCTGGCAGGGAAGAGTGAGCCTTCAGTACATCGTCGAAGGCATCGTCGTCGCGTAAGCGGCGGTCATACATTTTTATCACACGAGACCTCGGAGGTGTAAGAGCATGACAACGGCAGAGAAAAAAGCCGCGCCTCAGCCTGCGGACGCACAGGCCGAGAACGGTCTCGGGGCACCGGTGCTGCCGGGCGCTGCGGAAGCTCAGCGCCATCCAGAAAATGAACGCTTCAAATTTGCCGTTACGCGAGTCAATCCCGCAGTTCCTGACGGCGGAGCTGAGAGCAGTTCCGCGGAAGCGGACGAGAGCGCGGCTTCGAAAAAAGAACTGAATATGCTTCGCGACAGCTATATCGGCCGCCTTCCAGCGCCTCAGCGTTCGGTGACCGTGAACTTTGCCTGGCAGGAACTCTGGGGCAAAGCGTCGCGCTACATGAGCGTCGACGATCTCAAAGCGCTCGGCGAAGCGCTCGTGTACGCCGCGCAGGCGCACGGCGACCAGATGCGCGCCTCCGGCGAGCCGTACATCATTCACCCCGTCTACGTCACCTCGATCCTCGCCGACATGCGCATGGATCTGCCGACGCTCCAGGCCGGGCTGCTTCACGATGTGCTGGAAGACACGGAGATCTCCGGCGGTGAGATGAAAGCCAAGTTCGGCCCCGTCGTCGAGATGCTCGTCGACGGCGTCACAAAGCTGGGAAAGCTGCAGTTCAAGTCGTTCGAGGACTATCAGGCAGAAAACCTGCGCAAGATGTTCCTCGTCATGGCCAAGGACATCCGCGTCGTGCTCATCAAGCTGGCCGACCGCACGCACAACATGCGCAGCCTCGGCGCCCTGAGACGCGACAAGCAGCAGCGCATCGCCAAGGAGACGCTTGAGATCTACGCGCCGCTGGCGCACCGTCTCGGCATCTATCAGGTGAAGCGCACGCTCGAGGATCTGGCGTTCAAGTATTACGACCCGACGATGTACTATGACATCAAGCGCCGCGTCAAAAAACGCCTGCCCGAGCGCGAAGAGCTGGTCAATCAGGCGATGGGCATCCTCGACGCCCGCCTCAAGGAAATGGGCATCGAGGCGCAGATCAAAGGCCGCGCCAAGCATTTTTACAGTATCTTCGAGAAGATGAACCGCAAAAAACTGTCCGTCGAGCAGCTGTACGACCTGCTCGCGCTCCGCGTCATCGTCGCCGACGTGACCACCTGCTATACCGTCCTCGGCGTTGTGCATACGCTCTGGAAGCCCATCCCCGGACAGTTTGACGACTATATCGCCAACCCTAAGAACAACATGTACAAGTCCCTGCACACCACGGTCATGGGGCCGCAGGGAGAGCCGCTGGAAGTGCAGATCCGCACCTGGGAGATGCACTGGCTTGCCGAGTACGGCGTGGCCGCTCACTGGCGCTACAAAGAAGGACATGCGCAGATCGACGAGCTGGACAACAAGCTCGAATGGATCCGCAAGGCGCTCGAAAACGGGCAGGAGACCAACAGTCAGGAGTTCATGGAGCGTCTGCGCGACGACGTGCTCACCTCTGACGTGTTTGTCTTCACGCCTGAGGGCGACGTGAAGAGCCTGCCGCGCGGCTCGTGCCCCGTTGATTTTGCCTACGCCGTTCACAGCCGCGTGGGCGAGCAGTATGTCGGCGCGATGGTCAACAACCGCATCGTTGCGGCGGATTATCAGCTCAACAACGGCGATATCGTCAAGATCATGACCTCGCCGCAGGGCAAGCCCTCGCGTGACTGGGCCAACTTTGTCAAAAGCAGCAAGGCGAAAAGCCGTATCCGCAGCTATTTCAAGCGCCTTGACTCGCTCGAGAAGGCGGAGAACATCCAGCGCGGGCGCGAGCTGCTGGAGCGTGAGCTGAAAAACCGCCTTGGCGACAACTTCAAGCCGGTCGACGAAGTCATCCCTTTCATCAGCCGCATCGCGCACGACGTCGGCTACAGCAACGCCGACGAAGTGCTCGCGGCCATCGGTTCCGGTTCGCTGGGACAGGCCGGCATCGCTCAGAAAGTCAGCGTGGCGCTCAACACTCCCGTCGCCGACGCTGTGCCGCAGACGCCCGAAGCAGTCACCCACCAGACGCCGCACGGTTTCGCTCAAAAGGAAGCCGACGTCATCGTCGAGGGAGCTTCCGGCATTGCCGTGACGCTGGCGCACTGCTGTCAGCCTGTTCCCGGCGACGCCATCGTCGGATTTTCCACGAAAGTGCGCGGCATCATGGTGCATCGCGAGAACTGCCCGCGCGTGCAGAATGTCAGCGCTGACCGCATCATCCCCGTAAGCTGGGGCAACACCGACAAGAAAAAGTACGAGACGCGGATCATCATCGACGCGCTCAACCGCCCCGGCATCTTTGCCGACGTCGCGCAGGTGTGCGCCAACAACGGCGTCAACATCACCTCCGTGATCGCATCGCAGATGGGCAGCGGCAATTCAAGGATGAAGATGGATATCGCCGTGCAGGATCTTGAGCAGCTCTATTCGATCATTGCCAGACTGAACGGCGTGCGCGATGTGATCAACGTGATCAGGGGGCAGGGTTCATGAGAGCAGTCGTACAGAGAGTCAGTTCTGCCTCGGTTGATTCCGAGGGCATCAGGACCGGCGCGATCGGCGCGGGCTTCTGCGTGCTGCTCGGCGTCACGCATACCGACACTGAGGCCGATGCCAAATGGCTGGCAGAGAAGATCGCCGGGCTGCGCGTGTTTGAGGACGGCGAAGGCAAGCTCAACCGCTCGCTTCTTGATGTCGGCGGCGAGATGCTCGTCGTGTCCCAGTTCACGCTTTACGGCGACTGCCGCCGGGGCAAGCGTCCTTCGTTCAGCGAGGCTGCACGTCCCGAGCTTGCCAACGGGCTTTATGAAAAATTTGTCGAATATGTGAAACAGACCGGCGTTCCCGTGCAGACGGGCGTCTTTCAGACCATGATGGCCGTCTCGCTCGTCAACGACGGGCCCGTGACGCTGATCATCGACACTCCGGAGAAAAAATCATGAATTACAAACGCATCCCCCTTGGTCCGCTGTGGACCAATTCATACGTGATCGACGACGGAAACGGCACGGCGCTGTGCGTCGACGCCGGCGGCGATCCTGCCGACGTGCTCGGCTGGCTGCGCAACGAGCAGCTGAAGCTTGAGGCGATCGTGCTCACGCACGGCCACATGGATCACATCCTCGGCGTCGCGCCTCTGGCTCGTGCGACCGGTGCGGCCGTGTATGTGCCGGAGGCTGACGAGGCGCTGCTGAGCGATCCCAACAAAAATCTGGCTTCCGAGTTCGGCTATCCCGTTGAGCCTGTCAAAGCCGATCATATCGTGCACGACGGCGATACTTTCACCGTCGGCGGCTTATCGCTGAAAGCGATGCACACACCCGGACACACGCCGGGAAGCACATGCTACATCGTCGAGCAGAACGGTGAAAAGCTGCTCGTTTCCGGCGATACGCTCTTTGCCCGCAGCATCGGCCGCACCGATCTGACCGGCGGCGATGCATCCGCGATGAGCGCTTCGCTTGAGCGACTGGCGGCCATTCCCGGCGACATGCCGGTGCTGCCTGGGCACGGACCAGAGACGGCTTTGCAGAGAGAACGGGAACTGAATCCCTTCCTGGGCGGCTGATGTCGGCCCTGAAGATGACTGCCGGCGAGCGTCCTCGCGAACGGCTGATCGCCCGCGGAGCGGAATCGCTCAAAAACGAGGAGCTGCTGGCCATCCTGTTCGGGACCGGACGTCAGGGGTGCGACGTGCTTGAGATGTCGCGCGAGCTTCTGAACAAATACGGCTCGCTGAAAAGCCTGTCGCGCGCGCATGTCGCCGAGCTGACAGGAAAAAAGTCGGCGGTGGATGGCAGCGTGAAAGGCATTGGCGAAGCCAAAGCCGTCACCCTGCTGGCTGCGCTGGAACTTGGCAGGCGTGCTGCCGTCGAAGAGGAACGCCGCGACGACCTCTCTGCCAGGCTGGCGTTCTGGACGCAAAGCCTCAGCGCGGATGAGCGCGAGTTCCTGGTCGCGATCTACCTGGACGGCAAGGACCGGCCCATCAGCGATGAACGGCTTTCCTACGGCGGCGTTGACGGCGCTCTTCTCGATGCAGGCTATCTGATGCGCCGGGCTGTTCGGCTTGACTGCGCATCACTCGTGCTGCTGCACAACCATCCTGACGGCGACACAGAGCCGAGCGGCGAGGACATGCAGCTGACGCGCGGTGTCGCCAAAATGCTGGACACGCTGCAGATCGGATTTTACGGCCATTATATCGTCGGAGGCGGGCACATCAGGCGCATCCCCGACGACAGCGGCGGCGAAGACGTGATCTCAGCGGCAGCTTCGCCGAACCGCGGAAATAAATAAGATTTTATAAAATGCCCTTTTTCGGTTTTGAAAAGGCGTTTTGAGGAGGAACGATCGTGGCTTTTTTCAGAAGATCGGGCGGCGTTGGTGTCGGCATAGACCTTGGCACGTCCAACGTCGTGGTGTTTCAGAGCGATAAAGGCATCGTCTTTGACGAGCCGTCATGCGTGTCCGTGCGTAAGCTGCCCCGCGGCGGGGTAGAAGTGATCGCTTACGGACACGAGGCCAAGGCGATGATCGGCAAGACGCCTGTCGGCGTCTCTGTGATCAAGCCGCTTCGTGACGGCGTTATTGCCAATTTTGACATGACAGAGGCCGTGCTGCGCCATTTTATCAGCAAGACCTGTGCGGCCGGGCATTTTTCCAATCCTCAGGTCGTCGTCTCCGTCCCCGCAAAGGTGACGGAAGTCGAACGCCGCGCAGTGGTCGACGCTGCGCTTGGAGCCGGAGCCCGCGAGGCCTACATCCTCGACGAGCCTGTTGCGGCTGCGCTGGGCGCCGGCCTGCCGATCAGCGCTCCCGAGGGGAGCATGGTGCTCGACATCGGCTCGGGCACCAGCGAAGTGGCGGTCATTTCGCTCGGCGGCCTTGTCGTCAGCAATTCTCTGCGAGTCGCCGGCGACAGCATGGACGAGGCGATCATCGGCCTGTTCCGTCAGAAGCACGCTCTTCTGATCGGCGAAAGCACGGCTGAGAACGTCAAGATCCAGATCGGCTCGGTCCTGCCTTTGAAGGAAGAACTGGAGATGGAAGTGAAGGGCCGCGACCTTGCCGACGGTCTGCCGAAGGTGACGCGCGTCAGCTCGGTGGAAGTACGCGAAGTGCTCATGCCGATCGTGTCCCGCATCGAAGACATGGTAAAAGTTGCGCTTGAGCAGACGCCTCCGGAGCTGTCGCGCGACATCGTCGACAACGGCATCGTCCTCACCGGCGGCGGATCGCAGCTGCGCGGGCTGGCGCCGAAGCTCACAAAGGTGCTCAACGCGCCGGTCATTCTCTCGGAAGATCCTATCCATGCCGTTGCCAACGGCGTCGGCCTGACGCTTCAAAACCTTGGAGAGATGAAGAGGATCCTCACGACCGTCCACAAGAGCCAGCTCTAAGCGGTCCTGCTCATGCCGCAGCGCAGAAATCCCGAGCGGGAGCTGATCGTTTCGCTGGCCTGCGTCGTTGCCTGCGTATTGCTCGCGCTCCTTTCGACAGGGCGCGACGGGACGCGGCGGGCGATGGACGCGGTGGCTTCGGCGCTGGTGCCGCTTGAGCGGCCCGCAGTGTTCGTTATGGACCGGATCGGCCAGTTTCGGCGGTGGACGGCGGAGCGCAGAGAGCTCCTGATGGAGCTTGCCGAGCTTCGCGAGGAGAATCGCGAACTTAAGATGCAGTCCGGCTCGAAGATCGCCGACGAGATCAGAAAACACGTTCGGCCTGAGAACCGCTATCCTGTCGTTTACCGCGATCCCCGCACCTGGTGGGAGGAGCTGCGCATCAGCACGCAGGGACGGACGTTTGAGCCCGGCAGTGCCGTGCTTGACGGTTCCGACCTGATGGGCGTGATCACTTCGCAGTCGGGCGACAATGCCTGGGTGCGACTGATCACCAGCGCGAACTTTTACGTCCCCGTCGTCGTCGAAGAAACGCGTGAGATCGGCGTTGTCACCGGCGATAACGAAGGCGGTGTGTGGCTCCGTTATCTGCCGTCTGACGGCGATTACAAGCCGGGCATGAGGGTGCTGACCGTTTTGGGCAGCCGGCTTCGTCCCGGGCTGCCGATCGGCGTGCTGACGTCCGAGCGGAGAACGGTCACGGCGGGGATCGATGAATACCGTGTGAAGACGGGCGCGGACCTGTTCAGGATCCAGTATGTTTTTGCGGCGGGAGGATCGGGATCATGAAGAAATTTCTCATCCTTGCGCTGTGCTGGTATGTTCAGGATCTCGTGCAGATCCTGATGACACAGACGTTCCTCGCGCCGGAGTTCTTTGCCGTCGCATTGCTGGACTGCTCGACCCGTTCTCGTGAGCCCGATGCCCCCTGGCCGTGGCTTGCCGCGGCGGTGGCCGGCGGCCTGCTGACCGATCTGCGGTGGATCGGCGTGCCCGGTCTGTGCGCCGCGCTGTATGCGATGGCCGTGTTTGCCGCGCGCTGGTTCTGGTATGAAGTTCCGACCGACGGGCGGAAGATGACGCCGTATCTTGTGATTCACGGTGCGCTCTGTCTGCTGATGACGCCGTTCCGGCTGATCTTCTGGGATGCGAGCGTCACGTCCGGGCGGCTGCTGACGATCACGGGCGCGCAGTGGCTTTTCACCGGCGCTGCCGTCCTGGCCGTCTCTTTGACAAGGCAATACAGCTATGACGAAGAATTATGAGCGCAGCACGCAGCGCTCGCTTTCAGACACGCGGCTGAATTTCTGGCGCTTCTGCATGGCCGGTTCATTCGCGCTGCTGGCGATCGCGCTGGTGCTCTTTCAAGTTCTCTGGGCCGACCGTTATGTCGGTTTAGCGCTGAAAAACCGGCTCCGTCTGCTGCGCCTTCCGCCGGCCCGCGGTCAGATCTATGACCGCAACGGGCTGCCGCTGGCGCTGAATGTGATGACGTTCGACATCATGGGCTATCCGCTCGACCTGCGAAAAGACGAGGTGCGGCAGAAATTCCTTGCCTCACTGGAGCGGGCGCATCTGCCTCATGATCCGGAAACGCTGGAGCGGCGCATCAAAAGCCTGTTTTGGGCGCCGTACCGGGCTATCTCGCTCGTCTCGAACCTGACGATGCTGCAGATGACGAATCTTCTCGAAGATCCCGGTTTTCCCGAAGAGCTTTTTCCCCTGCCTGTATGGCGGCGCAGCTATCCCGCCGGGCCGCTGGCATCGCATATCGTCGGCTATGTCGGCGAGATCTCGGAAAACGAGCTCCGCAGCGCCGAGCCGGACGAAGACAAGGGCTATATCGGCGGTGATGTGATCGGCAAGGCGGGCGTGGAAAAGTTTTATGAAAAGACTTTGCGCGGTTCCGTCGGCGAGAGGGCGGTTGAAGTGGACGCGCGCGGCCGTCAGCGGCGCGTGCTCAACGAAAAAATGCCCGGCATCGGCGAGGATCTGACGCTGACGATCGATCTCAGCGCTCAGAGTTATGCCTTCAAGCTGCTTGGCGACCGTCAGGGCGTGATCGTTGCGATCGACGTGACCAACGGTGAAGTGATCGTGATGTGCTCCAATCCGACATACGATCCCAACCCGCTCTCATGGGGAGTCTCCAGCGCCGAGTGGCGTGCGCTGAACTTCAACAAGGCGCGCCCGATGCTCAATCGGGCGATCTACGGTCAGTATTCGCCCGGTTCGATCTTCAAGGCCGTCACCGGCTATGCTGCGCTCGAATCCGGCGCAGTCGGCAGAAACACGCCGATCACCTGCCCAGGCGTTTTTCACCTGGCCAGCAATTCGTATCACTGCTGGCGGCGCCGGGGACACGGACGCGAGACGTTCGTTCACGCGCTGCGTGACTCGTGCGATGTGTACTTTTACGAGACCAGTCAGCAGGTCGGCGTGAAAAAATATGATGAAGTCGGCAGCCGTTTCGGGCTCGGCAGCCCCCTTGGGATCGATCTGCCAGGCGAGGCGTCTGGCGTTCTGCCGTCGCCCGAATGGAAAAAGCGGGCGCTGCGTCAGGGCTGGTTCAAGGGCGACACGGTCAACATGTCGATCGGACAGGGATATGTGCTGCTCACGCCGCTGCAGATGTGCAGTGTCTATGCGACGATCGCCAACGGCGGTACGTTTTACCGCCCTCACGTTCGTAAAACGAGCGATGTGAAAGGCGTCAGCGCCAGGCTGAAGCCGGAGTATCTGCGGCTGGTTCAGCAGGGGCTTCGCGCGGTGGTCGCCAAGGGCGGAACAGGTCATCGCGCTGTCGTCGACGGCGTTGACATGGCGGGCAAGACCGGAACGGTCCAGCACGCGCACGGCAAGGATCATGCCGTGTTTGCGGGCTACGCTCCTGTCTCAAAACCGCGATATGCGGTCGTCTGCTTTATCGAAGGCGGCGAGAGCGGCGGCAAGGTGGCCGGACCGCTCGTCGGCCGGATGCTGGCGTATCTGCTCGGCCAGAACAGCGGCGAGCTGAGATAAATACAATTTTGCATTCACTGAAAGGAATTGAGCGAATGGAACAATCCTCGCGTAAAAAAGTGCTCAGCTTCAAAGGCAGCGGCAGCGCGCTGCGCGTCACCTTTGAGGGAACGCTGATCCCCGGGATCATCGAGGTGATGAGCGAACTTCGCGATGCCGGGAGCCTGGTCACGGATCACCCGCTGATCATTGATTTTAAAGAATTGACCGTGTCGCAGAACTGGCTGCGGAGCTTCCTGTGCGACGTCGTTTTCGCGATGGGACTGAAGGTGACGATGTGGGCGGGGACCGTTCCTGAAACGCTCGACGTGCTTTCGTCCCTGGGCTTCAAGCTCGACAGCGGCGACAGGCCGCTGGTGGCCCGTTCCGCTTTGAAGATCGTGACCACGCCGCTTCGCTCCGGTCAGTCGCTGTTTCATGAAGGCGATGTGCTCATGCTGGGCAACCTGCACTCCGGCGCTGAGATCAACGCCACAGGTTCGATCATCGTGCTCGGTTCGCTGCTCGGACAGGTCCATGCCGGCTGTGCGGGCGACAACAACGCTTCCGTCGTGACGATGAGCTACCAGACGAATCAGATGCGCATCGGCACGATGATCAGCAACGCGATGGAGCCGGGCGCGTCGCCCTGGTGGGGACGTCCCGTGCGCATCTATGTCCAGGGCGGCGTGTTCGTCGCCAGTGAGATCGCGCGTCCAAAAGAGCGTTAAAGTTAAAATACAGGAGGAGCGATGGCTAAAAAAAGCAGCAAAAAGAAACGTCAGGCTCAATCGAGGCTGGAGAGCAAACTGGAAGCCGCGCTGAAAAAACAGAAGGCTCAGATGGTAAAAAGCGCGTCCGCCGCGGATGCGCAGGAATATACAGTTCATCAAAGCAGCGACGCATCGCGTCAGAGGAGGAATCTTCCCATGGCAGGACGTACTATCGTAGTAACTTCAGGAAAGGGCGGAGTCGGCAAGACGACGACGGCAGTCAATATTGCTGTGGCCTTGGCTAAACTCGGCAAAAAAGTCGCTATTGTTGACTGCGACACTGGCCTGCGCAGCACTGACATGATCCTCGGTCTCGAAAACCGCATCGTCTACAACCTGGTCGATGTCATCAAAGGCGTGTGTGATCTGAAAAAAGCGCTTGTTCGCGACAAGCGCCTGGATGATCTTTATCTGCTGCCTACGTCGCAGACGGCCCAGAAAGAAGATGTCACCGAGGCGCAGATGAAAAAGCTCAGTGACGATCTGAAAAAAGACTTCGACTTTGTCATCTTTGATTGCCCTGCCGGCATTGAAGCGGGCTTCCGCAATGCGTCCGCTGGCGCAGACGAAGCGCTCGTTGTCACGACGCCCGATGTGGCGCCCGTTCGTGCTGCCGATCGTGCTACGGGGCTGCTTGAGAATCGCGGCATAAAGAGAATCCACCTGATCATCAATCGTCTGCGTCCGAAGCTGATGCGCAAGGGCGACATGCTGGGCGTCAACGACGTGCTTGGCGTGCTCAACATGAAGCTGATCGGCCTGGTGCCCGAGGACGACGCTGTGGTCAAGTCGTCCAACGACGGCGTGCCGCTGACGCTGACGGATAATTCGCACGCCGGCACGGCTTATACGAACATCGCGCGCCGAATCCTGGGCGAAGAAGTTGAGTACCTTGACATTGAAAACATGGATCCTGGGTTCTTCGGCAAGCTGATGAGCATCTTTAACAGAAAGTAGGTCTCCATATGGGCTGGATCAGTGATCTTTTTGGCAGAAAAACATCGAAAGACAACGCGAAAAGGCGGCTTGAAGCTGTTATCATGATCGACCGCTGCGAGCTCGAACCGGACCTTATGCAAAAGCTGCAGGAGGAGATCCTTCAGGTCATCACTAAATATATGGTCGTCGAGGATGATTCGCTGACCTGCAAGCTGGGCAGCGAAGGGGATCGCAGTGCGATCTCTGTATCAGCGCATGTCAAGGGCGTAAAGCGTCCTGCCAGGATAAGAGCCGGACTGGCTGAGTAAAACAGAGCTTGATGAAAAGCCAGTATTCCTGGCGGGCGCTGCTGAGTGCGCTTGACTGGCCGCTGTTGGCTGCCGTCGCCGCTGTTTACAGTATCGGCGTGGTGACGATCTACTCAGCTGGCGGCGGCTCTGGCGGCATGGGGAGTTTTTACGCGGGACGGCAGCTCATCTGGGGGGCCGTCTCGCTTGCCGTGCTTGGAGTCATGCTGCGGATTGACGGCGAACTGTTCCTGGAGCATTCTTACGTGCTCTATGCGCTTTGCTGTCTCACGCTTGTCCTGCTGTTCGTGCTCGGGCATCGGGCAAAAGGGGCTCAGTCTTGGATCGATCTGGGCTTTTTGCGCGTGCAGCCGGCGGAGTTCGCCAAGATCGGAGTGGCGTTTGTGATGGCCCGTCATCTGACGCAGTTTCCGCCCGTGAATCTGAAAAACTTTGCGCAGGCGCTGGCGCTCGGCGGCGTTTCGGCGCTGCTGGTGCTGGTGCAGCCCGATCTGGGCAGCACGCTCGTCTACGCGACGATGATCTTTGCCGCGCTGATGGTGGCCGGCACGCCCAAACGCTTTTTGCTTTCGCTCACCGGAGCTGGATTGGCGCTGCTTCCCGCGGGCTGGATGCTGCTCAAGGAGTACCAGAAAAAGCGCATCCTTGTGTTCATCAATCCCGAACTCGATCCGCTCGGTGCGGGATATAATGTGATCCAGTCGCGCATTGCCGTAGGGTCGGGACATTTCTGGGGCAAGGGCTTTATGCAGGGGGCGCAGAGCAAGCTGCGCTTTCTTCCCGAACCGCACACCGATTTCATTTTCAGCGTCTTCGCCGAAGAGTTCGGCCTTGCCGGCGGGCTCGTCCTGCTGGCACTGCTGACGTTCATCCTCTGGCGGATGATGCGCGTGGCGATGCGGTCGCGCAGTGTGGCGACGAAGATCCTCGTGGCGTCGCTGTCGGCGTCGCTGTGGTTTCACACGTTCGAGTCCATCGGCATGAGCATGGGACTGCTGCCGGTGACGGGGCTGCCGCTGCCGTTCATGAGCTACGGCGGCAGTTCGCTGCTGGCGAATATCCTGGCTGTCAGCATCGTCCTGCGTCAGGGGGCGGCCGATGAGCTGGAACGGCGCGAGAATTCCGTGCCGGAAGAACGCGCCTCTATTGCTGTGCAGAAGGGCTGAGGGGAATCGTTTTGGTCGTGTTTCGCCCGACGAGGCGGATGTTATATAAATGAAGGATGATCGATTTTGAGATTTGAAGAATTTGACGATCCCCGCTGGCCGCTGATCGCCGGAGCGAAATGGCCTTCGCGCTACGCCGCTTCCGAATGGGGAAGCACAAAGCCGAAGGAAAAGGCAGATCTTCGCCTCTGCTTCTGCTTTCCTGACGTGTATGAAGTGGGCATGAGCTATCTGGGATTCCAGCTGCTGTATCCCCGGACGAAGGCGCTTGACGGGATCGATGCGGAGCGCGCTTACTGCCCGTGGATCGACATGGAAGCGATGCTTCGGGCATCACGGACGCCGCTTGGCTCCGTCGAGTCCGGACGGGCACTGAAGGATTTTGACGCGCTGGGATTTACGCTCCAGCACGAGATGAGCTTTACCAACATCCTCACGATGCTCGATCTGGGCGGCGTGCCGCAGCTGGCGTCTGACAGAACAGACGGCGATCCGATCGTCCTGGCGGGCGGCCCTGCCGCGCTCGTTCCTGAACCGCTCGCTGACTTTATCGATATTTTCTGCCTTGGCGACGGCGAAGCGGTCAATCCTCCTTTGCTGGAGCTGCTGCGGCAGACGAAAGGAAAGCCCCGGCGCGAACGTCTGCGTGCGGCGGCAGAACTGCCGGGCACGTATGTGCCGAGCGTCGTGTCGTGCGAATATGACGAAGCGGGCGTGCATTTTTCGTCTGAGTTCGCGCTGCCCAGGCGGCGCGTGATCTGCACGGACATGGACGCGATCGCGCCCGAGTCGATGATCGTGCCCGCTTCGGGCATCATCCACGACCGTGTGGCCGTGGAGCTGTTCCGCGGCTGCTCGCGCGGCTGCCGCTTCTGCCAGGCGGGGATGATCTACCGCCCTGTTCGCGAGCGCACTGCCGAGCTTGTTGAAGACCGCATCCGTGCGCTCATTCGCCAGACGGGATGGGAAGAGTGCAGTCTTGTCTCGCTGGCAAGCTGCGACTATCCGAAGATCGGCGAACTGCTCAGCTCGCTGAGCACGCTGCACGATGAGGGGATCAAGGTCAGCCTGCCGAGCCTGCGCGTCGACAACTTCTCCGTGGGGCTCGCAGCCGGGCTGGAAGTGATGAAAAAAGGCGGTTTGACGCTGGCGCCCGAGGCGGGCAGTCAGCACATGCGCGATGTGATCAACAAGGGCGTCACTGACGCCGACCTCGACGCGGCGCTGGAAGCGGCGTTCGCTCACGGCTGGCAGAAGGTGAAGCTTTATTTCATGATGGGCCTGCCGGGCGAGACTGACGAGGACCTGAGCGGCATCGTCGAGCTGGCCGAGCGCGCCGCGTCGATCGGGCGCCGGCACACGAAGCGGGCGCAGATCAACGTCTCAGTCGCGGGATTTGTCCCCAAGGGACACACGCCGTTTCAGTGGGTGGCTCAGAGCACGCGCGAGGAGCTGGCGCGCAAGGGCGCGTTCATGAAACGACAGATCCGTTCGCGCGCGATCAGCTTCAAGTATCACGAGTCGGCTCAGTCGTTTATCGAAGGTGTCCTGGCCCGCGGCGACCGCCGCGTGGGACGCGCGATCCTCGAAGCCTGGCGGCTGGGAGAACGTTTTGACAGCTGGAGCGAGACCTTCAGTCTTGACCGCTGGATGCAGGCTTTTGCAAACACCGGCGTCGACCCCGTATGGTATGCGCAGAGGACTCGCGCCGAGAACGAGGCTTTCCCCTGGGATCACATCGACGCGGGAGTGTCGAAGGCGTTCCTGCTGCGTGAGTACCGCCGGTCGCAGCAGGCGCAGACAACGCCCGACTGCCGCGGGGGCTCGTGCAACGCCTGCGGCTGGGAGAAGAAAGGCTGCGCGTGGAGCGGGGTGAGCCGATGAACCGCATTCGTCTGATCTTTGAAAAAAGGGGCTTTGCCTGCTTTGTGCGTCATGTCGAGCTGCCTCAGCTGTTCGGCCGCATTGCACGCCGTGCCGGGCTCCAGGTGGGGCTGACGCAGGGCATGTCGCCGCATCCGCACATCGTTATGGGGCCGGCGCTGCCGGTGGGCGTCGTCTCGCAGTATGAGACGGCCGAGATCTGGTTTGAGTCGGCCGTGACGCCACAGGAAGCTGTCGAAAAGCTGAACGCCTGTGCGCCGACGGGATTCCGTTTTCTGAAAGGCGCGCACATCCCCGCGGATACGATGTCGCTGAACAAGTGCTTCGACGCGGCGAAATACTGGCTGTGCCCGCGCGACGAGTCGCGGCTGGACGCGGTGCAGGCCGTCCTCGTTGAGGCGTTTGCGCCTGAGGTGCTGCCGTGGTCGGCTCGCGTGTCCGACGGGATCGAACTGGTGATGCTCGATCCGTCTCAGAACGGACCGGGGGCGCTCGTCAAAGCGCTCATCGAGCGCGAACTGATCGGCGGCTGGCCTGATGTGTGCATCGCACGCCTTGTCCTGGGCCGGTGGAAGAGCGAACAGAAGGAGATCGCGCCGCTGCTTTAGCCTTCGGGCGTGGGCGGCGCACGACCGTTTTTCATAAGGAAAGTGAACATGCAAACGTTGCACATGGAGCAATATTCAGAAGAAGCGGAGCGAAACAGGCCGGACACTGTGATCCTGGCGAACACCGTCGACCCTGAAGAATCTCGTGTAGCGATCGTAGAAAACGGTCGGTTGAGCGAGCTCTTCATCGAACGGATGTGGGAATGCCAGAAAAGCGGCGAAGTGTACAAAGCGCGGGTGGAGAGCGTTCTGCCCGGGATGAATGCGGCATTCGTCGGACTTGGCGACGGCCGCAACGGCTTTCTGTATCTGAATGACGCCAGAGGCGTCACGGTGAAGCCGAACGGCGAGATCCTCGTTCAGGTCGTGAAGACGGCGCGCAAGAACAAGGGCGCACGCGTGACCACGCGGATCTCGCTGCCCGGACGCTATCTGGTGCTCGTTCCCGGCGGCCACGACGTGGGCGTGTCAAAGCGCATCGTCAGAGAAGAGGAGCGCGCGCGTCTGAAGGAAGTTGCCCGCTCGATGGACACCGCTGGTTTCGGCGTGATCATGCGCACGGCTTCGGAAGGCGTCGACGCTGACGTGCTGAACGACGACCTGGAGCAGCTCAAAGCGCTTTGGCGCGACATCGAAAACAACGCGGCCAAGCAGACGGCGCCGTGTCTGCTTTACAAAGACATGGGGCTGGTCGGGCGAGTGCTTCGCGATGAACTGAGCTCGGAAGTGGCGCAGATCATCGTCGACAATCAGGAAGAATACGACAGGGTGAAGGAATATCTGGAGCGCTACAAAAAGGCGGAGGCGATGCCCAGCCTGACGTTCCACCGCAGCAACATCCCCCTGTTCGAGTACTATGATATGGAAAAGGAGATCGACGCGCTGCTGGACAACAAGGTCTGGCTGAAGTCGGGCGCGTATCTCGTCATCGATCAGACCGAGGCGCTGACCGTGATCGACGTGAACACGGGCAAGTATACGGGCGGGCATTCGCTGCGCGAGACGGTGCTGGCTACCAATCTGGAAGCGGCGGAGGAGATCGCCTGGCAGCTCAAGCTGCGCTCGATCGGCGGCATCGTCGTCGTCGACTTCATCGATATGGAGCCGGAGGAAGACCGCAAGGCGCTCCTGGCCAAGCTGGACGAGGTGTTTGCCGCCGATCGCTGCCGCGTGCGCGTGTACGGCATCTCGCAACTGGGCCTGGTGGAGATGACGCGCAAGCGGGCGCGTGCCGATCTGCGTTCGGTGCTGACGCGTCCGTGTCCGATGTGCGGCACGAGCGCGCGCGTGCTCAAAGAAGACGCACTGGCGCTGATGCTCAAGCGCTTTATCCGCAAGATCTTCATGTCGGGACGCGCTCAGGCGGTGCTGATCGACGCGCACGAGTCGGTTGCCGCTTACGTGGCAGAGGTGTATTTAAGCGCGTGGGAAGAGGCGTTCGGCCGCAGGATTTTCCTGCGCGGACAGAGCAGCATGCCGCTGGAGAAGTTCCGTCTCGACCTGCAGGGATCGCTGAACAGCGTTGAGGCGCGCGTCACGCTTTTGCGCAGCAGAGGAGATACGAGCGTTGTTTATCGAACGGCTGACTCTTAAGAATTTCAAAAGTTTCGGGGGGACTCATGAGCTTCCGTTTGCCCCCGGCTTCACCGCGATCGTTGGACCGAACGGGAGCGGCAAGAGCAATATCCTTGACGGGCTGCGCTGGGTGCTTGGCGAAAGCGGCGCGGCCCGCCTTCGTATCACGCGCCAGAGTGACCTGATCTTTCAGGGTTCGGCCGGTCTGTCCGAAGCCACTGAGACGGACGTTTCGCTCGAACTCAGTGACGACGGCGGCCGCGCCACGCTGCGCCGGCATCTCGACGCCTCCGGCGGCACGCTCTACGTCAACGGCGCGCGGACGCGCGTGCAGGACCTGGCGCAATTCAAGCAGCAGTGGCATCTTGAGGGCGACCGCTCAGCCTTCATCGGTCAGGGCGAAGTGGGCGCGGCCGTGCTGCAAAAGCCGTTTCAGCGCCGCCTGCAGCTCGAAGAGCTGTTCGGCATCGACCTGTACCGCAAAAAGCGCGACGGCGCCCAGGAAGAACTCAAGCAGTCCGGCGAGGAGCTGCTGCGGCTGAACACCCTGATGGGCGAACTTCGCGCCCGGCGCGAGGAGATCGCTCCCGATCTGGTGAACGCCCGCAAGGCGAAAGATTATCAGGCCCGGCTGGAAGAACTGCGTGCGGTGCTGTATCACACCAAGCGGAGCGCCGAGGAGAGCAGGCTGTCCGGGCTGGAAGAGCGCCATGCCAAAGCCGAAAGACGGCTTGGCGCCGCGGGACGCTGGGCGAAGCTGTGGAAAAACGCTCTCGACGTGCTGCGCGAACAGGGCAGCGAATATGCGCGCGAACGCGCTCGCCTCTCGGACGCGCTCGAAGAGCTACAGCCGCGGCTTGACGACGTGCTGCGGCGCGAGATGGCCCTCAACTCTGAAAAGAGCGAGTGCGATTTTGCCCTGCGCCGCTGCGGCGAAGAGCACGACCGCCTCGACGCCCAGCTCAAAGAAGAAGAGACGCGCCGCGGCGAACTGGCCGCGCAGAACGGACGGCTGACGCAGGAGGAGCATACGCTCTCCGTGCGCGTCGGCGATCTTGAAGACCGGCTCTCCAAGCGTGACGAGCGCCTTGAAGAACAGCGGCGCAAGCGTCAGGAGCTGATCGAGCGCGAGGCTTCGCTGCTTGAAGAAGCTCAGCAGATGGACGCCCGCGCTCAGACGCTCGAAGTTCAGGGACAGGAGCGCGAAAAAACGCTGAATGGCCTGCGCGCCCAGCGCGACGAGCTTGTCACAAAGCTGACATCGGCTGACGAAGCGCTCGAGACGCTGGAAGACGCGCTTGATGCGCTTGAGAAAAAACGCGGCGAAGCGGCGACGCAGAGCCAGGAAATGGCCGTGCGCGCGCAGAGCCTGCGCCGGTCGATCGCCAAGGCGGAGGCCGAGCTCGACAGCCTGCTCCAGCGCGCCGAGGCCGGGCTGTACCCCAAGCCCGTGCAGATGGTGCTGTCGGCAGTCAAGCTGGGCCGACTGAAGATCGAGACCATCCCCGCCGTCGAGTCGTTCTCGTGCGACGCAAAGCTGGCCGCCTGCCTCGAAGCCTATCTGGGCGGCCGTCAGTACTGGTTGCTCGTCGATACGATGGCCCAGGCCCGAGTGGGCATCGACCTGCTCAAGGAGCGCAGCGGCGGCCGCGCCACGTTCCTGCCGCTGGAGCGCTGCCGCAATTCGCGTGCCGGAAAGGCCCCCGCGGGTGCCGGCGTGCTCGGCTGGGCGATCGACCTTGTCACGCCCGATCCCCGCTGGCTGCCTGCGGCCGTGCATCTGCTCGGCGACCTGCTGGTGGTGAAGGATTACGACACGGGCGCGCGGCTGGCTTCGTCAGCCCGCTATCCGATCGTCACGCTTGACGGCGAAGTGTTCTCGCCGTCCGGCACCGTCAGCGGCGGAAAGACTGCCCGCACCGTGGGCGCGATCACGCTGCGCAACATGATCGACGAGACGGAAAAGCAGATCGCTGCTGACAAAAAGGCGCAGGCAGAAGTTGCTAAGCGTCTGGAAGCGGCGGAGAAGGCCGAGGCCAAAGCGCGCGAAGCGATGGACGCCAAGCGGCGCGAGGCCGACGACCAGCGGTCGAAGACCGAAGCGCTGCGAAGGACCATGCGCGAGCAGACCGAAGAGCTGAACGCGCTGCTGAGCGAAGATTCGAGCGCAGCGTCGCGCATCGCGCAGTGCCGTACCGCAGCCGAAAACGCGCGGCAGAACGCCGGCGCCTTGCGAAAGCAGATCAGCGAGCTGGCCCTTCCCGACGGCGATGACAGCGAGAGCAAGGAACTGGCAGAGCTGCGCACACAGGCCCTGCTGGCCGGTGAACGACTGGCCGCCAAAAAGGCCGAGCTGGAACGCAGCGTGCGCACTGTCTCTGATTTGCGCCGTGCGCTGAGCGCCAATACCGCGCAGTCGCGCGAAGCCGTAGCCAAACTGGCCGCGCTGGATGAGCGCGAGACCGCCATTCATCAGGAAAAAGCCGAACGCGAGAGCGAAAAGAAAGAGATCGAGACCCGCGTTGCCGAGCTCGACGGCCGCAACACGCGCGCTGCCGCCCGCATGGAACGCCAGCTGCTGCGCAGCCAGAAAGCCCAGGCAACGTTCGACACGCTCACGCGCGACGAGCTGATGGCCCGGACCGAGATCGAAAAGACCCGCGAGAGACTGGCCGACCTGATCTCGGCCAACGAAGAGAAATATCCCTACCCCGACGGCTTCACGCCCGGCGACGAGAGCGCCGAAAAGCTGGAAAACAGCTGCCGCTACGTCGAACGCGCGTTGCGCGAGCTGGGCGACGTGAACATGGGCGCCCTGTCGGAAGATCAGTCGCTGGCCGAGCGCCTGGAATACCTTGGCTCGCAGCTCGATGACGTGCAGAAGGGCATCGACGACCTCAAAGCCCTCATTGCCAGCACCGACAAGCAGGCCGGGACCCTGTTCAACAACGCCCTTGTCAAAATCGACAAACGCTTTGACGAGCTCTTCCAGCGCCTCTTCGGCGGCGGTGAAGCGCACCTGCGCGCCCAGTCCGAGATGGACCTGTGGGAGACCGGCGTTGAGATCATCGCCCGCCCGCCGGGAAAGAAATCGCTGTTTTTGGCGCAGCTCTCCGGCGGCGAGCAGTCGCTCACCGCACTGTCGCTACTGTTCGCCTCCATGGAAGTGGCCAAAGTGCCGCTGGCCGTGCTTGACGAAGTGGACGCTGCGCTCGACGAGGCCAACCTTACCCGCTTTGCGCAGATGGTCGCCGACTACTCAAAGAACCTCCAGGTCATCGCCATGACCCACCGCCGCCAGACCATGGAACACGCCGAAGTGATGTACGGCGTCACCATGAGCGAGCCCGGCCTGTCTCAGATCGTCTCCGTCAAGGTGGACCAATGGGAGTGACCGTGCGCGACGAAGCCGGCGAGGCCATCCTCTACGGTTTTTTGAACATGCTCCAGCCGCAGGACGGCCCCCGCGTGAATATGGACACCGTGCTCCTGGCCGGCTTTGCTGCTCTCAAAAGCGGCGAACGCGCTATCGAACTGGGCTGCGCGCACGGCGCCGTGACGCTGATCCTTGCCAAACGGTACCGGGACGCATCTATCGAAGGGCTTGACGTACAGCCGCAGCTCATCCAGCTGGCGCGCGAAAACGCCGAGCGCAACGGCCTGACCGGCAACACCGGCTTTCGCACCGGCGACCTGAGATGCGTGCGCACGCTGTACCCGCATCAGAGCTTCGACGCGCTCGTGGTCAACCCTCCGTATGAGGATCCCGGCTTTGGCCGACGCAGCGAGAGCGAATCCAGCCGTGTCGCCCGCCAGGGCGAACTGTGCACCCTTGACGACGTGTGCGCGGCCGCAAAGTTCCTGCTCAAGAACAAAGGCCGGCTCTACATGGTCATGCGCGCCCTGCGTCTGGCCGAGACCATGGCGGCGCTGAGCGCGCACGGACTTGCCCCTCGCACGCTGCTCATGGTCCACCCGACGCCTGCGAAAAAAGCTTCTGTCTTTCTCGTCGAAGCGCGGCGAAACGGCGGACATGCGCTCACCGTGCTGCCGCCGCTGTACATCTATGACGAGCGCGGCGAGTATACAGACGAGCTGATGCGCTTCTACCGGCCCGAGCCGCCGTTGCGCTGATGTTCTTGAAAACAGTTCTGCGTAGAGCTACAAAAAAGAGTCTGTCTCAAAACTACAGTTCCCAAGGACAAGACAAAAGTTAGCTTAAGGGCAAGTAGATGGAGCAATTATCCTAAGAAGTCAATAAAGTGCAAAAATGGCACCGGAAGTTTTACCCT